>JAESFV010000125.1_pt1 | contig 128262 bp, 103 predicted proteins | sample 9269471 | NCBI WGS metagenome assembly JAESFV01 (sample SAMN14502647, study PRJNA617108) | algae metagenome | isolation source: Symplocastrum torsivum CPER-KK1 and co-occurring heterotrophs from... | place: USA: Central Plains Experimental Range, Colorado | collected 2001-01-01
CTCCGCAAGGGCACCACCCTGACCAAGGAGATGTTCCTCAACCATCTCTATGGCGGCATGGACGAGCCGGAACTGAAGATCATCGACGTCTTCATCTGCAAGCTGCGCAAGAAGCTCGCCAACGCCTCGCAGGGCCACAATTTCATCGAGACCGTCTGGGGCCGCGGCTATGTGCTGCGCGACGCCGGCAACGAGTCGGACCGCATGTCCGCCTGATTTTCCGCGCTTGACCGACCCTCCCCGACTGCAAGCCCCGCCGCAAGGCGGGGTTTTTGTTTGGCGGGGTCCGGTGTGGCGGGCGCCCTCGCCCGCCGTCATCCCGGATCGGCCGTTCCGGCCGTCCGGGATGACGTTTGGTGACAGCGCCCTCGGCTACTTCGCGTTCTTGGCCAGCCAGGCCTTGAGGAAGGCGATCTCGCCCTCCTGCGCCTTGATGATCTCCTGCGCCAGCGCCCGCAATTCCGGGTCCTTGCCGTGTTCGAGCTCGATCCGCGCCATGGCGATCGCCCCTTCATGATGGGGGATCATGCCGCGGGCGAAGTCGATATCGGCATTGCCGGTGAAGGGAATGGCCATATCCGCGTGCATGCGGGCATTGGCGGCCTCGAAGGCCTGGGTCGACGGGCTGGCGTCCGCGCTTCCCATATGGGCGCTGTGGTCCATCGGCATGGCGCCATGCGGCATGGCGGCGTCCTGGGCGAGGGCCAGCACGGGCGACAGCGAAAGGCCGGCAGCCAGAAGTGCCGTGCGAATGATACGGTTCATGTGGGAATCCTCTGATCGTGACGATGCGGCCGGGCGGCCGCGCGCATGGGACGATCAGACGAGGCGCGGCGGCGGCACCGGCGTCGCCAGGGTGAGGCCGGCCAGCGGCCGCCCCTCCGGCAGGGCCAGCGCGGTGCGCTCGGCCTCCGGCAGCACCAGCGCCGGCGCGGCCTGCGGCGTCATCACGAGAGGGCTGAGCACGCAGCACAGATGCGGGGAAGCGGGCGACGTCGCCGAATCCGCCACCGCCGGCTGGGCCGCCGTCATCAGGTGGAGCGTGGGCGGAACCTCACTGAGGGCCGCCTCATGGCAGGGCATGCCGGACGAGCCCATGGCCGGCGCCGCCATCGCCCGCGTCGCCGCCGCCGGGCCCGCCAGCGCGGCGCCCAGCGCGACCAGCGCCAGCATCAGGCGAAAAACGGACAAGAGGCGCATCGATCCATCCCGGAGGCGCCCCTCCGGTCCCGACCCGGGAGCGGCAGCGTCGAGGGCACGCTACCAAGCCGCTGCGGAGCGGTACAGCGGGTAAAGCACGGATGGCGCAGCCGTGATGGCCGGGCGATGCCGCGCCCCGCTCAGCGCGTCGCCGGCGCCAGCAGCGCCAGCACCAGCGCCACCTCGTCGCCCGCCTTCACCACCGCCTCGAAGCCGGGCGGCGCCGGCAGCGCCCCCGCCGCAAGGCCGATGCGCCGGCCCGGATCGCTGGCGGCGATGCCGGCTTCGCGCACATCGCCATAGGCGTCGAGATCGAACAGGATGATGTCGAAGCGCCCGCCCATCAGCCGCGCCGCGCGCGGGTCGTCGGCCAGCCGCACCTCATGCCCCATGGCGCGGACGAGGCCGCGCAGGGCGGTACGGGCCTCCCCTTCCGGCGCCGTCACCAGCACCCGCAGCGGGGCGGGGCGCGGCGCCTGCGTGCCCGCCGGCTCCAGCAGCCGGTAGCGCCCGGTCGCGGTGGCGAGAAAGCGCAGGCCGCCCACCCGCTCGATCCGCCCCTGCGGCGCCAGCCCGACAATCTCGTCGACCACCACCGCCTCGCCCTCGCCGCCAAAGGCCAGCAGCATGCGCCGCGCCGGGCGGCCGGGGGTGGGAAGCAGCGCGATTCCGGGCACCTTCTCCAGCGCCGTCACGCTCTGCAGCGCGGCAATGCGCACCGCCTCCATCTGCGTCCGGCCGGCCCGCACCAGCAGATGCGCGGTGTCGGCCTCCGGCGCCGGCGCGGCGGGGCGCTTCATCGCCACGCCGAGCGGCAGGTCGACCATCGCCACGCGGGCGCCGTCGGAAAGCAGCGCCACGCCGTCCAGCATGTGGGCGCCGGGCCCGAAACGCTCGCGCCAGCTCGGCGGCAGGGCTTCCACCACCGCCTCCTGGCGCTGCAGCTCGCCCTCCACCAGCACGGCGGCGCGCACCTTGCCGCCGCTGCCGATGAGCAGCAGCGTGCCCGTGGTGCCGCGTGGCGAGGCGAGGCCCATGCGGGCGGCGAGCTCGATCAGCGGCAGGCCGCTCGCGGCCAGCGTCCCGGTATCGGCCATGGCCAGCAGCCGCGCCCAGCGCGCGCCGCTCACCGTCATCGAATCCATCACCTGGGCGGCGGCAAAGGCGAGGCGCAGCTTGCCCAGCGCAAAGGCCAGAATGTCGACGCGCGGTGCCGCCGCGCGGGTCCGCTCGATCCGCGACGGTTCGGCGCGGGCCGGCTCGGGGCGTGGCGAGGGCGCGCGCAGGCTCGCAGCGATGCGGGCGGCTTCGCGGGAGACGGGGCCGCGCGGGGCGGCAGGCAGGGAATCGACGGGGAACATGGGCGACCGGCACTACGGGACACGACACACCGACCTTTCGGCCTGCGAGCGTCAGTTTCCACCGATACCGTTAATGTCGTCTGAACCTTCCGTAAGCTCCGCGGACGTTCCCCCGCAAAGCCCCGGCGCAGGCGGGGAATGCCCGCCCCGGCCGCTCAGCCGCGCGCGACCAGGATCGTCACCGCGTCGCCCTCATGGGCGAGGCTGATGCCATAGCCCGTCGCCCGCGCCAGCAGCCCGGTGTAATGCGGCTGGATGGCGTGGGCGTCGAGCGAGCCGCCCTCCTGCGCCTCCCCGGCCAGCAGCGCGACCAGGTGCGGGGGAATGCGGGAATGGCTGCCCTGGGTGGAAAGGCGGAAACCGCCCTCCTCGCCGGTGCCGTTTTCTTCCACACTGAGGCGCCCGCCGCGCGGAATGGTGGAGGTGGCGACCACGAGCAGGTTCAGCAGCAGCTTCACCTTGTTCTTCGGCGCCAGCACGCGCGGCAGCTGCCAGGTCAGGCTGGTGCGGTCGTCCTCAAGGAAGCCGCGCGCCACCTTCTCGGCATCGCCGGTGTCGATCTGCGCCCCGGCCGAACCGGCGGCGCCGAAGGCGAGGCGGGCGAATTGCAGCCGGGCGGACGCCTGCCGGGCGCTCTTGGCGATGAGGTCGAGCGCGAAGCTCTTCATCGCCGGGTCGTCCTCGTCCTCCAGCACTTCGAGCCCGTTGACGATGGCGCCGACCGGGCTGATCACATCATGGCAGACGCGCGAGCACAGGAGGGCGGCGAGGTCGAGCTTGTCGAGGTCGATGGCGGTCGTCATCGCGTCCCTTTGCAGAGAGTGTGCGGCGAATCGGCCGCCCGAAAATGCAGCCGGCCCGTGCGGCCGGCGATGCGGGTGTGATACACCGCGCTCCCATTGAGGCCAACCGTTTCTCCCTCCCGTCCCAAGCCGGAGTCGCTCGCGCAATGTCTTCCCCCGTGACGTCCCTGCCGCACCATCTCAGCCTCTTGTCCGCCCTTGCCGGTGCGGCGCTGAAGGCCGGCGAGGTCATCCTGCGCATTCGCGCCGAGGGCCTGACGGTTGCGCGCAAGAGCGATGAGAGCCCGGTGACGGCGGCCGATCTCGCCTCGGAGGAATTGCTGCGCGCCGAGCTGGCACGCCTGCTGCCGGGCGTGCCCGTCATCGCCGAGGAAGCGGTGGCGCAAGGCCACGGAGAGGTCCCGGCCGAGACCTTCCTGCTCGTCGACCCGCTCGACGGCACCCGCGAATTCATCGGCGCCAGCGGCGAGTTCACGGTCAATATTGGCCTGGTGGAAGCCGGCGTGCCGAGCGTCGGCATCGTGCTCGCCCCGGCGGTGAACAAGCTCTATGCCGGCGCCACCACGGCGCAGGGGGGCTTTGCCTTCCTCGGCGGGCGCGACGCCGCGCCCGGCTCCTGGACCCCGATTCGCTGCCGGCCGGTGCCGCAGAAGGGCCTCGTCGCGGTCGCCAGCCGCTCGCATCTCGACCCGGAGACCACAGCTTTTCTCGCCGGCCTCGACGTCGCCGAAAAGATCAGCTGCGGCTCGGCGCTGAAGTTCGGCCTAGTGGCGGAAGGCCGGGCCGACCTCTACCCGCGCTTCGGCACGGTGTGCGAATGGGATGTCGCCGCCGGCCATGCGGTGGTGCGGGCGGCCGGCGGCAGCGTGTGCCGGCCCGATGGCAGCCCCCTGCCCTATGGCCGCACTCAGGCCGACTACCGCGTCCACGGTTTCATCGCCCGCGGCGCCGTCGGGTGAGAGCCGGCAGCCGGGCCACACCTGCCCCCGCTTCCGCCCTTTTGGGCGCCCGTCGCCTTTCTCTGGTCGCACTCCATGCTATTGATAGCGTCGGGGTGTTGGTTGCCCGGGTCCTTGATCGGGCCCGTCACGGACGGCGCCCTGCTTGTTGAGATCAAACGCGAGACCGCCAATGCCGACCTTGCGCGCCCTTTTTGCCTGCGTCGCCCTTCTCTTCGCCCTGCCTTTGCTCGCCGCGCCCGCGCAGGCACAGGCGCAGCAGGCCAACACTTATTCCAGCGACGAGCTGGTGCAGCAGGGCCACGGCTTCTTCGGCGAGGTCTCGCGCGGCCTTGCCTTGTCGATCGAGAAGGCGGTCAACCAGTGGGGCCAGCCCAATGGCTATATTCTCGGCCAGGAAGGCTCCGGCGCCTTTGTCGGCGGCCTGCGCTACGGCGACGGCACGCTCTACACCCGCAATGCCGGCGACCTGAAGGTCTACTGGCAGGGCCCCTCGCTCGGCTGGGACTTCGGCGGCGACGGCGCCCGCACCATGATTCTGGTCTATAACCTCAACGGCATCAACGACATCTTCCGGCGCTTCGGCGGCATTTCCGGCTCGGCCTATTTCGTCGCCGGCTTCGGCATGACGGCGCTGGCCTCGGACAATATCGTCGTCGTGCCGATCCGCTCGGGCGTCGGCGTGCGCCTCGGCGCCAATATCGGCTATCTCAAATTCACCCCCGCCGCGACCTGGAATCCCTTCTGAACCGCCCCGCCTGACGCCGTGCGGCGGGCTGGCGCCTTTTCCGCTTGCGCTGACGGATTTTCGCGACGGGAGACTGCTCCAGCTTATTGATTGATGGGCCCTTTCTTGTCGGTCAGGTGATTTCACCTGATCGACAAGGGCTCTAGCCCGGCCGTTTTGGTATCTGTAACCTGTTGGCTCCCCGGCCGGTCGTCCCCTTCCCGGACCCCCCGCCATCCTCTGAGGTGAGAACGCCGCATGATCGAAGCGATCATGTATTCCGCCATCGGCTTCCTGACCGCGACCCTGCTGGCGCTGCTCACGCTGCCGGCGGTGTGGCGGCGGGCGGTGCGGCTCACCCGTAAGCGGATCGAGGGCGCGATTCCCGTCTCCATCGCCGAGGTGCAGGCCGACAAGGACGAGCAGCGCGCCCTGTTCGCCGTCGGCATCCGCCGGCTGGAGATGGAGGTGGAGCGCCAGCAGGCCCGCACCGCCGCGCAATATGGCGAGGTCGTGCGCCAGGCCGAGGCGCTGCGCAGCCGGCAGGAAACCATTGAGCGGCTCTCGACCGAGCTCGACACGCTGCAGACCGAGCATGCCAGCGTCGCCACCCATCGCGACCATCTGCGCGGCGAGCTTGAAACCACCACCCGCCACCTCGAAGAAGCCCGCGCCGCCCTGCTGCAGGCCCGCGGCGAGCTCGCCCGCACCCGCGACGCCTTCGAGGACACCAGCACGCGGGAGGACGAGCTGAAGATCGAGCATGTGGCACTGACCACGCTGCGCGACACGCTCAAGGACCGCATCGGCGAACTCGACCGCCAGCTCGCCGCCGCCAACACCCAGCTGGCGAGCGAGCGCGAGACGGCGCGGAGCATGAGCGAAAGCCTCGCAACCGAACAGCGCCGGAACCAAACGATGCAGCAAGAGCTGGCCACGGTGCAGGACGCTCTCGCCCGGGCGCAGGAAGAGCGCGCCGCGCTGCAGGAGCGGATCGAGCGGCTCACCGCGCTCGCCGCCGCCGCGCCGCCCACCGCCGAGGCGGCGCCTGATGGCGCGGTCGACACGGCGATGCTGCGCGAGCATATCAGCGACATCGCCGCTGGGGTCGCCCACCTCACCGCCCGGCTGGAGGGCCCCGGCTCGCCGATCGACGCGCTGCTCGCCGGCCATTCCCGCGTGCCCGGCGCCCCGCCGACGCTGGCCGACCGCATCCTCGACCTCAAGGCCGCGCACACCGCCGCCGAAACGCTGGCAGCGGAGGAATCCCGCTCCCCGGGCCGGGCCGTCGCCGGCTGACATCGCGCCGCCGGCCCCGGCCGGCCGGCGAAGAACCGGACCGGGCGCCAAGCCCGGCCGCACTCCTGGGAAGGAAACGCCTGATGAACCTCGCCCGCCTGCTCAAGGCCCGCGCCGATGCCGGCCGCCCCGTCCGCGTCGGCCTCATCGGCGCCGGCAAGTTCGGCTCCATGTTCCTGTCGCAGCTGCGCACCACGCCCGGCCTGCATTTGCTCGGCATCGCCGATCTCTCGGTGCCGCGCGCCCGCGCCGCGCTTGAAGCCACCGGCTGGGACGCGGAGGCGGTGGTCGCCGCCTCCTTCACCGAGGCGCTGGGCACCGGCCGCACCATGCTGACCGACGACGCGGCGGCGCTGATCGCCGCCGACGGGCTCGACGTGGTGGTGGAAGTCACCGGCAGCCCCGCCGCCGGCGCCGCACATGCGCTGCTGGCGATCGAGCATGGCCGCCACATCGTCATGGTCACGGTGGAGGCCGATGTGCTGGTCGGCCCGCTTCTGGCCGAGCGCGCCCGCAAGGCCGGCGTGGTCTATTCCATGGCCTATGGCGACCAGCCGGCGCTGGTGTGCGAGATGGTCGACTGGGCCCGCACCTGCGGCTTCAACGTCGTCTGCGCCGGCAAGGGCACGAAGTACCTGCCGAGCTTCCACCGCTCCACCCCGGACACGATCTGGGACCTCTACGGCCTGACGCCCGAGCAGGCGGCGCAGGGCGGCATGAACGCGCAGATGTTCAACTCCTTCGCCGACGGCACCAAATCCTCGATCGAGATGGCCGCTATCGCCAACGCGGCCGGGCTCACCGCCCCCTCGGACGGCCTGCTCTTTCCGCCCTGCGGCGTCGACGACCTCGCCACCATTCTCCGCCCGCGCGAACAGGGCGGCGTGCTGGAGCATTCCGGCACGGTGGAAACCGTCTCCTCGCTGGAGCGCGACGGCCGCCCGGTGTTCCGCGATCTGCGCTGGGGCGTCTATGTCGTGTTCGAGGCCGACCCCAGCCCGCGCGGCGACTATGCCCGCCGCTGCTTCAAGGAATATGGCGTGGTGACCGATGCCTCCGGCCGCTACACCGCGCTCTACCGCCCCTATCACCTCATCGGGCTGGAGCTCGGCGTCAGCGTCGCCTCGGCGGCGCTGCGCCATGAGCCGACGGGGGTGACGGAAGCCTTCAACGCCGATGTGGTGGCGGTGGCCAAGCGCCCGCTCAAATCAGGCGAGACGCTGGATGGCGAAGGCGGTTTCACCGTCTGGGGCAAGCTGTTTCCTGCCGCCACCTCGCTGGCGAAGGGCGGCCTGCCGATCGGCCTCGCCCATCATGTGACGCTCACCCGCGACATTGCCGAGGGCGAGATCGTCGGCTGGGCCGATGTCGAGGTGAAGGACAGCCCGGCCGTGCGCCTGCGCCGCGAGATGGAGCGCGCTTTCGCCGACGGGGTCCGCGCAGCGGCGGAGTAGGCGCCCCACCGTCATCCCGGCCGCAGCGAAGCGCAGAGCCGGGATCGCGCGCCGGCCCGTCTCGGAGAACGATCCCGGATCGACGCGGCGCGTCGTCCGGGATGACCAGCCCCTCGTCCCCTCATGCCCGGGCTTGACCCGGGCACCCAGCGTTCGGGCACGGGACCGCCGTGAAGTCTGGATCCCCGGGTCACGCCCGGGGATGAGGGCCCTTTGACGTGAACAAGGCCCCACTGGACATCGCGCCCCGCCTCGCCTATTTCTGCGCCACGGTCTGCAGTTCACCGAGGCGTTGCCGCCCCGCAAGGGGAGCTAAACCTGCTCTATTTTCGCACCCTGCACTTGTCCTTGTGCCCGGTCGCAAGACGGCAACCCCGACATTTCCTCGCGAAAGGGCACCAACGAGGATAGGTCATGTCCAGACTCACTCTGGCCTTTGAGGCGCCTGACATTTCGGCGCTCGCCCGCACCCTGCATCAGGGCATCGCCGCGCTCGACCGCCCGCCGGGCCATGTCGAGCTGCTGAACCTGCTGGCGCGCGGCGCCGGCTACCGCAACTTCCAGCATTTGCGGGCGGATGCGCAGGCGCGCGGCCGGCTTGCCGCCGCTCCTGCCGAACCGCCTGCGGTGGCCGACCACACACGCTGCGAAAAGGCGCTGCGCCTGTTCGACCCGCAGGGTCGGCTGGTGCGGTGGCCGAAGAAGCGCAACCAGCAGATCCTGTGTCTGTGGGTGCTGTGGGCACGGATGCCGAGCGGCGAGGTGTTCAACGAGCGACGGATGAACGAGCTGCTGAACGCCGAGCACCTGTTCGGCGACTACGCCCTGCTGCGCCGCGAGATGGTGGAATTCGGCCTGTTCCGCCGCACGCCGGACGGCAGCGAGTACAGCCGTATCGAGCGCGAGCCACCGCCTGACATGGTCAAACTCGCCGCTCTGCTGCGCCAGCGCCGCGCGGCTGGCTGAGGCCGCGCCCCTCACCTCCCTCATGCCCGGGCTCGGCCCGGGCACCCAGCGGCCCGGTGCGCCCACCCGTCCCCGTCCGTCATCCCGGCCGCAGCGAAGCGGCGAGCCGGGACCGCGCGCCGGCCTATCTGGGCGAACGGTCCCGGATCGACGCGGTGCGTCGTCCGGGATGACGAGCCAGCCCTTCCCTCAAGCCCGGGCGTGACCCGGGCACCCAGCGGCCCGGTGCGCCCGCGAACAAGCCTGGGTCCCCGGGTCAAGCCCGGGGTGAGGGTGGCAAAGAGAGGGAATGAGCGGAGCCTACCGCGTCGCCAGCACCCATTCGCGGGCGCGGGCCTCGGGGTTGTCGTTCAGCAGCACATCGGTGACGACGGCGAGGCTGTCCGCCCCGGCCTGGCGCACGCCGGCCGCGCGGTCGAGGTTGAGCCCGCCAATGCCGACCAGCGGCAGGTCGCCGATCCGCGCCTTCCACTGGCTGACCCGCTCCAGCCCCTGCGGCGCCCATTTCATTTTCTTGAGGATGGTCGGGTAGACCGGGCCGAGCGCGATATAGTCGGGCCCGGCCAGCAGCGCGGCTTCCAGCTCGGCCTCATCATGGGTGCTGATGCCGAGCTTGAGCCCGGCCCGCCGCATCGCCGGCACGTCGGCCTCGGCAAGGTCCTCCTGGCCGAGATGGACGAAATCGCAGCCGAGCTCGATCGCCAGCTTCCAGTAATCATTGACGATCAGCTGGGCGCCGAAGCGGGCGCAGACATCGCGCGCCGTGGCGATCTCCCGGCGCAGCTCGGCCTCGTCCATGTCCTTGGCGCGCAGCTGCACCAGCTTCACCCCCTGCGGCAGCAGGCGCGGCAGCCAGGAGGCGCGGTCGACGATGAGATAGAACGGATCGAGCTTCATGCTGCACTCGCTGAGAGATCAGGAACCGAAAAGGGCCCGGCCCATGACAGGGGTCGAAGGCGCCGCCATGTCGCGCACCTCCATCGGATCGGCGATCACCGCCTCGCGGCCGGCGGCGATGGCGGCGGCGAAGGCGCGGGCCATGCGGACGGGGTCGCCCGCCTTGGCCACCGCCGTATTCAGGAGCACCGCGTCATAGCCCAGCTCCATCGCCGCCGCCGCATGCGAGGGCAGGCCGACGCCCGCATCCACCACAAGCGGAATGCCGGGGAAATGCGCCCGCATCGAACGCAGGCCATAGGGGTTGTTGAGACCGCGCCCGGAGCCGATCGGCGCCCCCCACGGCATCAGCACCTCGCAGCCGGCGGACACCAGCTTTTCCGCCACCACCAAATCCTCGGTGGTGTAGGGAAACACCTGGAAGCCGTCGCGCGAGAGAATCCGCGCCGCCTCGACCAGGCCGAAAACGTCCGGCTGCAGCGTGTCGTCCTCGCCGATCACCTCCAGCTTCACCCAGGGCGTGCCGAACAGCTCGCGCGCCATCTCCGCCGTGGTCACGGCTTCCTTCACCGTCCGGCAGCCGGCGGTATTGGGCAGCACCTTCACCCCGAGGTCACGGATCAGCTGCCAGAAACTCTGGCCCGCCTTCGCCGCCCCCGATTCCCGCCGCAGCGAGACGGTGACGATCTCGGTGCCGCTGGCGCGGATCGCTTCAGTGAGGATCGCCGGCGAGGGGTATTGCGCCGTACCGAGCAGCAGGCGCGAGGTCACCTCCGTGCCGTAGAACGTCACCGGATCGGCCGCCGCCGTCGTCGCCTTCTGGGTCATCGCATCCATGAGGACCTCCCTCTCATCCGCCCTGCATCGGGGCGAGAATTTCCACCCGGTCGCCCTCGGCGAGAGGCGTCGCCTCGCGCCGGGCGGCACGGACCATGTCGCCATTCAGAGCCGTCGCCACGATGGCGTCGGCGAGTTCGAGTTCGGCCAGCAGGCTGGCCAGCGTGCCAGCAGCGGTATCGGCCGGCTCACCATTGACGATGATCTTCATCCATCACCTCCGGGAAATAGGCCCCGTCAAACGCCACTTCCGCCGCCCGCCGCGCCAGCGCCGGCGCGGCCAGGAATCCATGCCGGTAGAGACCGTTCACATAGAGCGTGGAGCCGCGCCGGCGCAGGCGCGGCAGATTGTCGGGAAAGGCCGGGCGCACATCCGCCCCGATCTCGACGATTTCCGCCTCGCCAAAGGCGGGGTGCAGCGCATAGGCCGCGCCGAGCAGCTCCAGCATGGAGCGCCCGGTGACGCGGCCGCGCTCATCATTCTCGATCGAGGTGGCGCCGATCATGAAATGCCCGTCGCCGCGCGGCACGATGTAGACCGGGATGCGCGGGTGCAGCAGGCGAACCGGGCGCTTGAGTGCGATCTCGGTGGAGTAGAGTACCAGCATCTCGCCCTTCACGCCGCGCAGGTCGGCCAGCGTGTCGCGCGCCGCCAGCCCGCGGCAGTCGACGACGAAATCGGCCTGTTCGGTCTCACCGCTCTGATCGTCCACCTCATCGAACCCATCGGCCGTGAAGCGGAAGGCAACCTGATACTCCTCGACCAGCTTTCGGGTGAGGGCCGCAAGCGCCTTGCGCGGCTCAAGATGCGCCTCGGTGGGGAAGAACAGCCCCTGGTCGAAACGCCCATCGAGATCCGGTTCCAGTTCGCCGATCCGGGCGCCGTCGACCCATTCAAACGCCTCGGTACGGCGAGAAAATCGTTTGAGATCAGGTAGATCGCGCGGCGGCGCCAGCACCAGCGAGCCCTCATTGGGCACGTCGGGCACCGCCGCGCGCCAATAGGCGAGCGATTCATGGCCCAGTTCGGCGATGATCGGTTCCGCGCTCTCGCGCTCGCACCACGGCGCCAGCATGCCGCCGGCATACCAGGAACAGCCCTGCCCGGAACCGGATTTACGTTCGATTACAGTGACTTGGGCACCGCGCGCGGCAAAGGCGTGGGCGCAGGTCAGCCCGGCGACGCCGGCGCCAATGACCCGCACGCGCATGGCGTTGGCGCCCTGCCAAGCCGTTGTATTTTCAGTGGATTCAGTCTGTGTGGAAGTCATGCACTCCCTCCCTCCGCCAGTGTCAACTGGATCAGGTTCAAAGGGTCGCCATGCCGCGCAGAACGCGCCGATGGCCTCTCAGCCTCCTGACGAGGCTCCCCCGGACGCTTCGGATATAATCACTCAGCCGGCGAATGTCACCGTCGCGCCTTCAACATTCCCGCCCTTGCCGAAGATGGCTCGAAAACTCAACCACGGCGCGGCAGCGGCACCACATTGTCGGGCGCCTTGCGCGTCGCCAGCACGATGGCACGGCGCAAAGCCTCGCGGCTAAAGGGTTTTCCAAGGCGCGGCATTCCGGCCTTGGCATCGGCGGGCAGTTCGGCATAGCCAGTGCCAAGGATGAGCGGCAGCCCTGGCCAGCGCTGGTCGATCACCGCCGCCATCTGCACGCCGGTCATCCCGGGCATGGCCTGATCGGTGAGCACGACGTCGAAGGCCACGCCGGCTTCAAGCAGATCCAATGCTTCGCGCGCGGACGACGCTTCCGTCACCGCGCAGCCAAGATCCTCCAGCATGGCGCCGGTGGCGGACAGCACGAGCGGATCGTCATCGACCACCAAAACGCGCCGCGCCCCCTCCTCGCCATCTGGCACACCCTCGTCCTCGTCAAGCGCGACAGCAGAAGCCGCCCGCGCCACTTGCGCCACCGGCAGATAGATCGTTGCCGTCGTGCCCTGTCCGGGCGTGCTCGCCAGCACAAGCCTTCCGTCCGACTGCGCGGCAAGGCCGTGCACCATGGCGAGGCCGAGGCCCGTACCCTTGCCCACCCCCTTGGTGGTGAAGAACGGTTCGGCGGCACGTGCCAGCGTCTCCGCATCCATGCCGCTGCCGCTATCGGCGATCGACAGGCAGAAATAATGGCCCGGCTTCAACCCGCCAGGGTCAGGCACTTCGCCCGGCGCTGGGGCGGGGATGATCTCGTCGCGTGCGGCGATAGTAATCACACCGCCCTCCGGCATGGCGTCCCGGGCATTCACCGCGAGATTCAACAGGGCGAGTTCAAGCTGGTTGGCGTCCACCCGCGCCAGCGGCAACCCGAGCGGAAAACGTGTTTCAATGCGAACACTTGGGCCGATCGAGCGGCGCATCATCTCGGCCATGCCAAGCACCAACTCGGGCACGTCAACTGCCGCAGGCTTCAGGTCCTGCCGGCGCGCGAAGGCCAGCATGCGCTGGGTCAACGCGGCGCCGCGCTGGGCGGCCTGCATCGCATTGCCAAGCAGCGATCGCAGCCGCGCGTCGTCCGGCGCGCGCTTGGCGGCGAGCTCAAGATTGCCGAGGACGACGGCGAGGAGATTGTTGAAATCATGGGCGATGCCGCCGGTGAGCTGCCCGACGGCCTCCAGCTTCTGGGCCTGGCGCAGCGCGTCCTCGGTGGCACGGCGCTCGGTGACATCGACGAGGCCGCACAGCGTATTCTGGAGATTGCCCTCGGCGTCCCGCTCCGCGACGGCGGAGAGCAGGCAGTCGAGCACGCGACCATTCTTGGCGATGAGCTTGTATTCCGCTTCCCGCAGTTCGCCGGTGTCGAGCAGGCGCGGCCAGTGCTCTTCGGTCCGGCGCCGCGCCGAGTCGGCGGCCATGAAATCGGTCAGCGGCCGCCCGATCACTTCCTCCCGCGCATAGCCGAGCAGGCTGAGCCAGCGGTCACTCACCTGCGCGATACGGCCATCCGGCCCAAGCGAATGCAGCGGCAAGGGCGTGCGGCGATAGAGTTTGCGGTAACGCTCTTCGCTCTCGCGCCACATGCCGGCCTCACGATCGGCAAGCATCGCGACGCGGCGATCATAGGCCGCTGCCAGCAGAAGGGCGATGAAGATGGCGAATGTCGCAGCCGTCACGACGGCGACCAGCGAAGCACTGCCGATCCCGCCCGCCAGGGCAGCATCTGCGGCCTGGAGGGCGTCATGGGCGTCGCCATGGCCGGTAAACGTCACCCCCATCATGGCGACGTAGTGCATCCCGGCGATCCCAAAGCCGAGCGCCAGGGCGGCACCGGCGCGCTGGTAGACGGAATGGTTGCGGAAGGCCAGCCAGATGGCCACTGTCGAGGCGGAGATGGCGAGGACGATAGCGGAGCCGACATGGATCATGTCGAACGTCATGGATCCCGGCATCCGCATTGCCGCCATGCCAGTATAGTGCATGCCGACAATCCCGAGCCCCATGAAGATTCCGCTCAGCAGAATCCCCTCGAAACCCACACCGGGACGGCTGGCGCTGAGCAGCGCTACGCCAGTGGCCAGCACCGCCAAAAGCAGCGAAGCCAGCGTCAGCCCGACCCCGTAAGAAACCTCCATGCCCAGATGAAGGGCCAGCATGGCGATGAAATGCATCGCCCAGATGCCGCCCCCCAACACAAGGGCCGCCGCCGCAAGCCACACAAGCCGTGCCGTACCCGCGCGCGTCATGCGTCCCGCGAGATCAAGCGCGGTATAAGACGCCGCTACGGCGATCAGGATCGACAGCGCCACCAGCGCGCTATTGTGGCTCCCGACAATGTTCATGATCGCCGAATATATCTCACATTTCGCGCATAGCGCTCAGTACCGCGCGGCATGATCGTCGCGTCGGCTCCCCGCAGGGATCGCGGGTCGCCTGCGCGATCGTTAGAGATAGCCCAGGAACCACAGAATAAGAATTATCGGCAGCGGAATACCGAGCATCCAGAGAGCGCCACCCTTAAGCATGAATACCTCCTTGTTATCGTAGCAAGGGAACACCTCACGCCCCTGATCGGTTCCACCTTCTGCGGGCGCTGCGCGGTTCCGCTTTCTCAATGCCGGTGAACGATGCCCTCCAGACCTCCAAGCAGCCAGTCGTCACACAGCCTTGTCCAGCGCCTGCCGCTTCGCCTGCGCCAGCTTGCCGCCCCCCTGCCCGAGCTTGCGGTGCTGCTGGCCTTGCTCGGTGCGGCTCTGGGGCTCCTGGCCTTCGCCCTGATTGCCGACGAGGTGGCGGAAGGTGAGACCCACGCCTTCGACGAAGCAGTGCTGCTGGCCTTCCGCGCGCCCGGCGATCCGGCCGACCCTCTCGGGCCACCCTGGCTGGAGATCATCATGCGCGATGTGACGGCGCTCGGCGGCACTACTGTGCTGACCCTCATCACCCTCATCGTCGCCGGCTTCCTCGCCATGGACGGCAAGCGCGCCGCCGCGCTGTTCGTGCTGGTGGCGACGTCCGGCGGCGGCCTGCTGAGCTATGCGCTGAAGCTTGGTTTCGAGCGCCCCCGGCCGGACCTCGTTGCCCATCTTGTCGACGTCAGCACGTTGAGCTTTCCGAGCGGGCACGCCATGGGCTCGGCCGTGACCTTCCTCACCCTCGGCGTCCTCATCGTCCGCACGGAGCGAAAAGCGCGACTAAAGGCCTATGCCCTTGCCGTCGCGGTTGGCCTCACCCTGCTGGTCGGATTCAGCCGCGTCTATCTCGGCGTCCACTGGCCGACCGACGTCCTCGCCGGCTGGTGCGCGGGCAGCGCGTGGGCGCTCCTGTGCTGGATCGTCGTGTTGCTGCTGCAACGCCGAGGCAAGGTCGAGAGCGCCGGCAGCAACGGTTCGGGCAGCCTGCCCCCACCCTCGTAATCCCCGCAAAGCCCCCGATGGCTTTCGTCTCGTGCTCGGCTATCATTGCCTCAGGCCGCCGCAGAGCGTGCCGCCAACGCAGGAGAAAGCCCATGACCACTACCGCGCCGGAAGGACATCTCATTCCGGGGATCGGCGTCATCGAGACCGTCGAGTCCGACAACGTCCTGCGCTGGGACGGCACCAATCTCTATGTGGAGCAGGACGTCTTCCACAATGGCCAGCTCGTCCACCGGCGCTACCGCAAGCGCGTGACCAAATCCGTCGCGCAGGCCATCGCCGCCATCCTCGCCCAGCACTGATCGACCGGGCAGGCGCCCCCTAGAGCCGCGCCAGCAGGCTACCAAGCAGCACAAGGCCCGCCGGCCAGAGGCCGAGCCGCGCGGCGGAACCGATATGGCCGAGTTCGCCGACATCGGCCATATCGGCGCCCCACGCCTGCGCAAAAGCGCCCGCTTGCGCCGGCGTTACTCTTGGATCGTCCCGGGAGGACAGAACGAGCGCCGGATACGGCAGCGGCGAGAGCGGCATCGGCCCGAAATTACGGACCAGGTCGAAGGAAGTATCGGGATCGTCGACATTGGTCGGCGCCACCAGCAAGGCGGCCGCCACCTTGGCACGCGCCCGCGTGGGCTGTGCCGCCGTCCACCGCAGCACCGTCGCCACCCCGACCGAATGAGCGACCAGCACCACCTGGCGCGGTGCGGATTCCACCGCCGCATCAAGGCGCGCGGTCCAGGCGCCGACCTCGGGTCGGCTCCAATCCGACTGAATCAACCGGCTCGAATTGGGGAAGGCCCCAAGCCAGTGCGACTGCCAGTGCTCGGCCGGCGCATTCTCGCGACCGGGAACAACAAGAAAATCGAAGGAGGAAAAATCGACCGCCATATCCGCGCCTCGTCTCACGCCGGCGCCAGCACGGCGAAGAGGATCAGTACAAGACCCAGAAGCGACGCGGACCAGACGAGAGAGCGCAGATAGGGCACGCCCATGGCGTAGAGCGGCACATAGACGATCCGGGCAGCCAGATAGAGCCCCGCCCCCCACAGGGTAAGTGCGCCTTCCCGGCCGGCGACATGGGCGATGAGAACCACGGCGACAAACACGGGAAGCGTCTCGAACAGGTTAGCCTGCGCGCGCTGGAGCCGGCCGGTGACGATTCCCACTGGCGGACCCGGCTCGTCGCGCGGTCCCGTATTATAGTCGATCCCGGTTTCCCGGTTGCGCCACATCGCAGGAAGCAGCACCTGAACGAGGGCGAGGACAAGCGTCCAGGCGAGAAGCGTCAGCTCGATTGTCATGCGAGGTCCCAAAAGGTGAAAAACACCACGCGAGGCGTCGCTATTCCTACGCGATGCCCTACATTTGGCAATCATGGCCAAGCCGAAGCAAATCAAACGTCGCGCCACCGACGGCCGCCCCCTCAGCCAGGTGGCGGCACTGCCGTACCGCGTGGTGGATGGTGGCGTCGAGGTGCTCGTCATGACCTCACGAGAAACCCAGCGTGTGATCATCCCGAAGGGGTGGCCGATGAAAAACCGCAAGGACTGGAAGTCGGCGCAGATCGAGGCTCGCCAAGAGGCCGGGGTGATTGGCGATATCGGCCGCAAAAGGCTCGGCCAGTATCTCTACTGGAAACGGCTGGAGAGCCATTTTGCGCTGGTCAAGGTCGCGGTCTATCCGCTGGCGGTTCGGCGCCAGCTGGCCGATTGGCCCGAGCGTCACGAACGGGCGCAGACTTGGATTTCCGCCGAGGACGCCGCCCTACTGGTGGACGAGCCGGAACTCGGCGCGATCATTCTCGACTTCGCCCAATCGCGCGCAGCCGGGTTGCTGGCCGCTGACTCAAAGGCGGGCGGGCGCCAAGCGATGACCGCACCCACCGCGCCGAGTCTTGGGGGCTCGGCTGCCTGAGGCTCCATCGACCTCAGCGGTCGGCGGCGGAAGCCCCTCTGTCAGGTCGCCGTATCGGAGACCCGCATATCGGCGCGGAACAGCCGCCCGCTTTCGGCGAAGGCCACGCAGCAAAGAGCCGCGCCGGCGAGGCCGGCGAAGCCCAGGGTCAGTGGCAGCGTGGTCCCGTCGAAATTTTGCCCCAGCACGAAGCCGGCGAGCGCACCGCCCACCGTGCTGACGAAGCCAAGCACCGAGGAGGCCGTGCCCGCGACATGGCCGACCGGCTCCATCGCCATGGAATTGAAGTTCGACACCATGAGGCCGAAGAAGAACATCATCGCGCCCTGCAGGATCGAGAACGTCCAGATATTTTCGACATCGCCGAGAACAATGCCGGCGTGGACCAGCGTAACGGCGAGGTAGCCGCAGAGCGCGACATGCGAGACACGCCGCATGCCCAGCTTCTCGACGACGCGCGCATTGAGCAGCGAAGAAGCCGCCATAAACACGGCGATCAGCGCGAAGATCAGGGTGAACAGTTCCTCCGCATCAAAGGCGTCGGCGAACACCTGCTGCGCGGAATTGATGAACCCGAACAGACCTCCCATCACCATGGTGATCGCCAGCATGTAGCCCACCGTCACACGGCTGCGGACGATGAGGCCGACGGCATGGGAGATGCCGGCGAAGGAAATCGGCGAGCGGTCCTCCGGGTGCAGTGTTTCCGGCAGGCGGGCCAGCGTCCACACGAACAGCACGACCCCGAGCGCACACAGCATCAGGAAAATGCCCCTCCAAGGTGCCACCAGTATGATCGCCTGCCCGATGGACGGGGCTACGATGGGCACTGACAAAAAGACAAGGAAGGCGAGCGACATCACCCGCGCCATGTGAGAGCCGGAATAACAGTCGCGCACAATGGTGATGGCGAGAATCCGCGTCGCCGCTGCGCCGATGCCCTGCACCACGCGCGCCGCCAGCATCACCTCGACCGTGCCGGCAAAGATGGCCCCGATCGAGGCCGCCGTGTAGACGGCAAGCCCAAATAGAAGGATCGTGCGACGGCCGAAACGGTCGGCCAGCGTGCCATAGATGAGCTGGGCGCCGCCAAAGCCGAGCAGATACGCCGTGACGACGAGCTGCGTGTGATTAGCCGTGTCGATGCCAAGCGACTCGCCAATCTCCGGCAACGCCGGCAGCATGGAATCGATGGCGATGGCATTTGTCGCCATGAGGCCAGCGATGAACAGCACGAATTCGCGGAATCCCATACCGGGATGCGGATTTCCCGAAATCGGATTTCCCGGCGTGGAGAGAGGGGCGGACATAGGCTATCCAATGCGGCAGGAGCGCCGAAGGGCGGCGGCAGAGAGGGCGGCGAGAGTCGTCTATGTTCGCCTTAGCGCGCAGCGGTAGCTGGGCCTATAGGCCGAAAGACACAGCCGGGCGACTTTCGCCGCGCCTATGCCGCAAATCCAGCTGTCCCAACGCCTGGCAGTGACTTCAATTAAAATGATGACTATCATCAATTCTGCCAGCGAATGCCGTACCGATGCCGCCCGCCGCGTCGAGCGGAGCGCACGGGGAGAACCTGCATGTTCGATCCGACCACGTGGACCGGATTCCACACTTGGCTGAGCCTTATCGCCATTGCCGCTGGCTTCGTCGTGCTGGCCGGCCTCATCGCCGGGCGTGATCGACGCGGGTGGGCGGCGGCCTTCCTCGCCCTCGCATTCGCCACCAGCGCCACTGGCTTCGGCTTTCCGTTCAACGGTGTACTGCCCTCGCATATCGTCGGCATGGTCGCGCTCGTCGTACTCGCCGTCACTTTGCCGGCACGCTATCACTTCCGCCGGACCGGACGCTGGAACACGGCTTACGCGGTAGGGATCGTCGCCAGTCAATGGCTGCTCGTCTTCGTCGCCCTCGCCCAAGCCTTCGCCAAGGTGCCGATGCTGCACGCCCTCGCCCCCACCCAGTCGGAACCGCCTTTCGCCATCGCGCAAGGCGTGGTGCTGTGGCTCTTTGTGCTTGCCGGCGTCGCGGCCCTGCGCGGCGGGCGGCACAGGGCCCTCCCCGCCTGACCTCAGAACTGCGGCGGCGCCAAGTCGAGCGGCGGCGCGTCGAACTGGGGAATGTTCAGCTCGATGGTGGAAGGATCCACCGTTGGGCCCGCACTGATCCAGTAGGTCACCGCTTCTGGCCACAGGATCACCACGACGACGAGAACCAACTGCATCAGCAGCCAGGGAATTGCGCCCCAATAGATCTGCGAGGTGCGGATCGATTTCGGCGCAATTCCGCGCAGGTAGAACAGCGCGAAGCCGAAGGGCGGGTGCATGAACGCGGTCTGCATGTTCACGCACAGCAGCACGCCGAACCAGATGAGATTGATGTCGAGCTTCATCGCCACCGGCACCAGCAGCGGTACGATGATGAAGGCGATCTCGAAGAAGTCGAGGAAGAAGGCGATGAAAAAGATGAAGACGTTGACGAAGATAAGGAACCCCGCCTTGCCACCCGGCAGCTGCGAGAGCAGGTGCTCGATCCACAGCGCCCCGTCCATGCCCTGAAAGACCAGGCTGAACACGGTGGCGCCGATGAGGATGAACACTACCATCGCGGTGAGGCGGGCGGTCGAGGCCATGGCCTGACGCAGAAGCGTCCAGGTCAGGCGGCCATGCAGCGCCGCGAGCGCAATCGCGCCGACGGCCCCCATCGCACCCGCCTCGGTCGGGGTGGCGAGCCCCATTGCCAGCGTACCCAGCACCAGCAGGATCAGCACAATGGAGGGCACCATGCCCCACAGCACCTGCCGGATCAGCGGCCAGCCGCCTTCCCCGCGCGCCTCGGGCGGCAGCGGCGGCATGTGCTGGGGCTTGATGAGCGACAGCACGAATACATAGGCAAGGAAGATCAGCACCTGCAGCAACGAGGGGCCGATAGCGCCCAAATACATCTCGCCCACCGGGCGGCCGAGTTGTTCGGCTAGGACGATAAGCACCAGTGAGGGGGGTATGAGTTGGGTGATGGTGCCCGATGCCGCGATCACGCCCGTCGCCAGCCGCTCATTATAGCCGTAGCGGATCATCACCGGCAGCGAGATCACCCCCATGGCGATGACCGACGCCGCCACCGTTCCGGTAATGGCGCCGAGGATGGCACCCACCACGATCACCGCATAGGCGAGCCCGCCCGGCACCTTGCCGAACAGCTTGCCCGTACCTTCCAGGAGGTCCTCGGCGAGGCCGCAGCGCTCCAGTATCGCGCCCATGAAGGTAAAGAAGGGGATGGCGAGCAGCAGGTCGTTGGAGATGATGCCGTAGAACCGGAAGGGCAGCGCCTGCAGGAAGCTGAAGGTGAAATGGTCGGTCAATATGCCGAGCGTGCCGAAGAACAGCCCCACCGCGATGAGCGAGAACGCGACGGGAAAGCCGGCCAGCATGAAGCAGATCATGCCGGCGAACATCAGCGGGGGCATAACGCCATAGGAGAACATGAAGGGCTCGCGCGTCGGGAGGGGTAGGCGGTCAGGGGGAGGTCCGGTGGGCGCGGCGCTCCTACTGGAGCGGCTTCTCGTAGTCGGTCGCGATCTCGAGGATACCGGACAGCGCCGCGATGCGCTTGATGAGTTCGGACAGCCCTTGCACGGTGAGCAGCGCAAAGCCAAGCGGCAGCAGCAGCTTGGCCGGCCAGAGGATCAGCCCGCCGGCGTTCTGCGACACCTCGTCTGAGAGGAAAGACTGCCAGAAGAACGGAAAGCTGAGCCAGGTGAGATAGAGGCCGGCGGGAATGAGGATGAGCGTGAAGCCCAGCGTGTCGATCCACAGCCGGGCGCGGGGCGACACCGACATATAGACGAGATCGACCCGCACATGCTCATTGCGCTTCAGCGTGTAGGGTGCCCCCAGTAGCACGACCGCCCCGAACAGGTACCACTGGACTTCCAGGAGCCCATTCGTGCTGTAGCTGAACAGATAGCGCACCGTCGCATTTCCGGCGCTGACGAGACAGGCGAACAGCACGCAGTAATCCGCGATGCGGCCGAACCTCTCGTTCAATCCGTCGATGACCCGGCTGAACGCAAGCAGCCCCCCCATCGCATTCCCCCTTATTCTAACCGGCTTTTATCGTTGCAGCCGGGGCGCCCCCATCGCCGTCCCCGCCGGTCGCGGCAAGATAGACCATCGTCTCACGCAATTTAACCCGCCGCCGCAGAGGCATCCGCGCCGGCGGCAATTGCCGCAGCAGTGTGGCCGTTCTGCCGGCGCCCTGGCACCGCGCGATTTGCCAGCCGGCCTTGGCGTGCTATCCGACGCCACCCCTTCGGTCCGGCCCCGCGAAAGTCCCCATGACCTCCAGCGCGCTCCGTCTCCCCCTCGGCATCTGCGCGTTCGTTCTCGCGGTCGGGGCGGTCTATCTCGCCCGGTCAGTGGTGGCGCCGGTTGCCTTCGCCCTGTTTATCATCGCCCTCGTCTGGCCGCTGCAGCAGCGGATGCAGCAGCGCCTTCCGGCGCTGGTTGCGATGATGGCGACGCTCGCGCTGACCGTGCTCGCCCTGGCGCTGATGGGCTATGTCACCATCTGGGGCTTCAGCCAGGCCGGGCGCTGGCTGATCGCCAATGCCGGGCGCTTCCAGGCGATCTACAGCGAGACCGCGGCGCAGTTGGAGGAAATGGGCCTCTATTCGGCCGGTATGCTCGCCGACACCTTCACTGCCGGCTGGCTCATCGGCGCCTTCCAGAGCCTGGCCGGGCGGCTCAACGGCATGCTCGGCTTCGGCGTGGTGACGCTGATCTTCGTCATGCTCGGCCTGCTGGAAGTCGACATCGTGCGCGCCAAGCTGATCACGGAGGCCGGCGCGACCGGCCAGCGACTGGTACGGGCTAGCGCGGCGACGGCGGCGAAGTTCCGCACCTACATGATGGTGCGCACGGTGATGAGCGTGCTGACCGGCGTCTTCGTCTGGGGCGTTTCCGCCGCCATCGGGCTCGATCTTGCCCTCGCCTTCGGCGTCATCGCCTTCGCGCTGAACTACATTCCCTTCATCGGCCCGCTGGTGGCGACTCTGCTGCCAACCTTCTTCGCACTGGCGCAGTTCGGCTCATGGGAGACGGCGGTGGCGGTGTTCCTCGCCATGAACGTCATCCAGTTCTTCAGCGGCAGCTATATCGAGCCCCGCGTGGCCGGCAAGGCGCTGGCGATCTCGCCTTTCCTCGTGCTGTTCGCCGTGTTCTTCTGGGCTTTCATCTGGGGTTTGTCCGGCGCCTTCATCGGCGTGCCGCTGGTCATCGCGGCCCTCACTTTCTGCGAAGAGGGCGAGGGCACGCGCTGGATCGCCCGCCTGTTGTCCGGCCGTAAGGAGCCCGCCACCTGACCATGACCGCTCTTTTCGCGACCCTGCGCAGGGCCCTCAAATGGCTGGCGGTGCTGGCACTGGTGCTCTTTGTCGCCTTCCTCGGCTCGCGCGTCTGGTTCGCGCAGAGCGGCCCGCCGCTGGAACCCTGGCATACCTTCGTACCGGAAGAGATGAGCGTCTCGGAGCTCGACGCGGCCGACTGGCGAGGCTATCTCGCCCACGAGGACAAGCTGTTCGCCGACGTCACCCGCGAGGTGGTCCAGCAGTTGCCGGAGGAGGATCGCGTCCCCTCCAACCGGTATTTTGCCGGCAGCGTCGTCTACCCACCCAACCTCACCCATGACTGGAACCGCTCTTATGAGCTGGCACCGCCGGGCGAGCCGGCTGGCGTCGTGGTGCTGCTGCACGGGCTCACGGACTCCCCCTACAGCCTGCGCCATGTCGCCCGCCGCTACCTCGCGAACGGGTTCCTCGTCATTGCCCCGCGCCTGCCCGGCCACGGCACAGTGCCGGCCGGACTGACCGATGTCGAATGGGAGGACTGGCTGGCCGCCACTCGCCTTGCCGTGCGAGAGGCGGCCGCCCGTGCGCCGGGCAAGCCGCTGGAGATCGTTGGCTTTTCCAATGGTGGGGCGCTGGCGCTGAAATACGCGCTCGACGCGCTCAGCGATGATTTGCTGGTCCGCCCCGACCGGCTGGTACTCATCTCGCCGATGATCGGCATTACCCGCTTCGCCCGCTTTGCCGGGCTGGCGGCGCTGCCGGCCTGGCTCCCGGCCTTCGACAAGGCGGCGTGGCTGGGCCTGGTGCCGGAATTCAACCCGTTCAAATACAACAGTTTCCCGGTGAACGGCGCCGTGCAGTCGCACAGGTTGACGCGGGCGCTGCAGGCCTCCATTACCGCCCAGGGGCGTGCTGGCCGCCTAAAGGACCTGGCGCCGGTCCTGACCTTCCAATCGGTGATGGACTTCACCGTGTCGACCCGCGCCATCGTCGACGCCCTGTATCGCCAGCTGCCGGCAAACGGCAGCGAACTCGTACTGTTCGACATCAACCGCAACACCAAGCTCGGCCCGCTGCTGCGCGCGACCTCCTATTCCGCGTTGCTACGCCTGCTGCCACCTCTGCCGCGCGACTTCCGTACCGTGATCATCACCAATGAAGATGCCGGAAGCGACCAAGTGGTGGAGCGCTCGATCCCCGCCGGCGGCACGCAGGAGACGATACGCCCGCTCGGGCTCGCCTATCCGAACGACGTCTATTCGCTTTCCCATGTCGCCCTGCCCTTCCCGCCGGAAGATGCGCTTTACGGCTCGCATCCCGACCCGGACGAGAATTTTGGGCTCGAGCTCGGCGCCATGGCGGTGCGCGGCGAACGCGGCGCGCTGATCGTCAGCCTCGACGCACTAGTGCGGATGTCGTCCAACCCGTTCTTTTCCTACATGAACGACCGGATCCAGCCGGCCCCGGCCTCACGCGCGCCCTGAGCACGGCCGGTCAAAGGGCTTCCGGCCGCTCCCGTCCCACCGTCGCCAGATAGAGCGCCGGCAGGAACACCAGGGTGAGTAGCGTCGCCACCAGCAGGCCGCCCATTATGGCGGAGGCCATGGGGCCCCAGAAGACTGTGGGTGCGATCGGGATCATTCCGAGGACGGTGGACAGCGCCGTCAGCACGATCGGGGTGAAGCGGGCGCAGGACGCGTCGATCACCGCCTGGCGCGCGCTCTTGCCGCCGGCCCGCTCGGATTCGATCTGACCTATTAGAATCACAGCGTTTTTTATGATCATCCCGATCAGCGCCAGCACGCCGAGAATGGCGACGAAGCCGAGCGGGCGGCTGGACACCAGCAGTGCGATCACGACGCCAATCAGACCGAGTGGAGCGACACTTATGACCAGTGAGGCCAGTGAGAAGCGCTTCAGCTGGAGCATCAGGACGGTGAGCATGATGAGGATCATGACCGGCACCACCGCCATGACCGAGGCCAGCGAGGACCCGCTCTCCTCGGCCGTGCCGCCGGTCTCGATGCGGTAGCCGGCCGGCAGCGTCCTGGCCAGCTGTTCGATCGCCGGCGCCAGCTGGCCCACCACCGTCTCGGGCAGTTCGCCCGGCGCGATGTCCGACTGCACGGTGAGCGCCGGCAGCCGGTCGCGGCGCCACACCAGCGGATAGGTCTGCTCATAGTCGAAGCTGGCGAACTGGCTCAGCGGCACGGTGCGCCCGCCCGGCAGCGGCACCTCCAGCGTGCGCAGCGTGTCGAGCGAGACCCGCTGCTCGTCGGTGGCGCGCAGCACCACGTCGACGAGATAGATGTCGTCGCGCAGCTGCGTCACCGGCGCGCCCGTCACGACCGTGTTCAGCACCGAGCCGATCGCCTCGGTGGAGAGACCGAGGAGGCGCGCCTGGTCCTGGTCGACCCGGATGCGGATCTCCCGCGCCGGCTCGATCCAGTCATAGTTCACCGTGCGCGTCAGCGGGTCGGCTGCGATCACCTCGGCCAGCCTGAAGGCGATGTCGCGCACCGGGCCGAGTTCCGGCCCCACCACCCGGTACTGGATCGGCCAGCCCACCGGCGGCCCCAGTTCCAGCGGCGAGACGCGGCTGACCACATTGGGAAAATCGTTCGCGAGCAGCGTATCGAGCTTGGCCTCCAGCCGCTCGCGCGCCGGCACGTCCTTCGCCACCACCACCGCCTGGCCGAAAAAGGCATTGGGCAGCTGGGCATTGAGCGGCAGGTAGAAGCGGATCGCCCCGCGCCCGACATAGCCGCTCCAGCGCTCCACATCGGGGTCGTCCCTCAGGGCGTCGTCGAGCCGCGCCATGGCGCGCTCGGTGGCAAAGATCGAGGCATTCTGCGGCAATTGCAGGTCCACCAGCAGTTCCGGCCGGTCGGACGCGGGAAAGAACTGGCGCGGAATCAGCGGCAGCGCCAGCACCGCGGCGACGAACAGGGCGAGCGTGACCGCGACCGTCACCCAGGGCGCGCCCAGCGCGACGGAGAGGAGGGAGCGATAGAGCCGCATCACCCGGCCCGGTTCGCCACCGGCGTTCTTCGGCGCCTTCAGGATGACGAGGCCGATCAGCGGGGCGAACAGCACCGCCACCAGCCAGGACACCAGCAGCGCGATCGTCACCACTGCGAACAGCGAGAAGGTGTATTCGCCCGCCGACGAGGCGGCGAAGCCCACCGGCACGAAGCCGGCGATCGTCACCAGCGTGCCGGCCAGCATGGCAAAGGCGTAGGTCTTGAAGGCGTAGACCGCCGCCACCTCCTTTTTCTCGCCGGCGGCAAGCCGACCAAGCGTGGCGTCGGTGGTGGTCATCGCATCGTCCACCATCAGCGCCAGCGCGATGATGAGCGCGCCGAGCGAGATGCGCTGCATGTCGATGCCCAAGAGCCACATCACCGCGAACACGCCGGCGAGGGTCAGCGGAATGGTCAGCGCCACCATCAGGCCGGCGCGCACGCCGAGCGCGATGAAGGACACGACGAGGATGATGAGAATGGCCTGCCAGAGCGATTCCATAAATTCGGAAATCGCCCCGGCCACCGTCACCGCCTGGTCGGCGACCAGATGCGGCTCGATGCCGATCGGCAGTTCCGCCGTGATCGCCGCCATCGCCGTGTCGATGTTGCGGCCAAGCTGGAGAATGTCGCCGCCCTCGCGCATCGAGATGGCGAGGCCGATGGCGGGCTCGCCATTGGTGCGGAACAGCGGGCGCGGCGGATCGACATAGCCGCGCCGCACGGTGGCGATGTCGGCGAGGCGCAGCATGCGCCCGTTCACGGCGAAATTGATGTTGGCCACGTCCTGCTCGGAGCCGAAGGCGCCGGACACGTCGATCACCAGCACCTCGTCGCCGGTCTGGATGGCACCGGAGGGCTGCACCACATTCTGGGCCCGCAGCGCCGCCACCAGCGCGGAACGGTTGATGCCGAGAGTGGCAAGCTCCCGCACCGAGAACTCGACGAAGATCTGCTCGTCCTGCTCGCCCAGAAGCTCGATCTTGGCGACGTCGGGCACATGCAGCAGCTTGGAGCGGGCCTGCTCGACATAATCGCGCAGCTCGCGATGGGTGAAGCCGTCGGCGGTAAAGCCGTAGATCAGGCCGAACGTGTCGCCGAACTCGTCATTGAAGCCCGGGCCGACCACGCCGCGCGGCAGGGTATGGGCCATGTCGCCGACGCTCTTGCGCACCTGATACCAGACATCGGGCACCTCGGCGCCGGGGGTGCTGCCCTTCAGGGCGACGAAGATGGTGGTGACGCCGGGGCGGGTATAGCTGCGGATGAAGTCGAGATGCGGCGTTTCCTGCAGCGTGCGCTCCAGCCGCTCCGTGACCTGCTGCAGCGTGTCCTCGATGCTGGCGCCGGGCCACGCCGCCTGCACCACCATGGTCTTGATGATGAAGGACGGGTCTTCCGCCCGGCCGAGGCGGGTATAGGCGAACAGGCCGGCGACCACCACGGCCAGCATGAAAAAGAGCACCAGCGACCGTTCGCGAACCGCCCATTCCGACAGGTTGAACCGCATCACGACCCCGCCCCGAGCAGGCGCACCTTCTGGCCGGGATGCAGCGCCTGCACACCGGCCGTCACCACGATCTCGCCCGGGCTGAGCCCGGTCTCGACCGCGACGGAGGCCTGCGAGAAGCGGCGCAGCTCGATATTGCGCAGCGCCACCGTCTGGCTGGCGGGGTCATACACCCACACGGCCGGGCGCTCATTGACGGCGGTAAGCGCCGAGGCGGGGATCTCGATCGCCGCGTCGCTGCCAAGTTCCACCCGGCCGATGACAGTGGAGCCGAGACGCATCGCCGCCGGCGGATTGTCGAGGCCGACCCGGACCCGGAAGGTGCGCGTCACCGGGTCCGCCTGCGGCGCCACCTCGCGCACCCGCCCAATGGCCGTGACGCTGGGATCGTCGCTCAGGGTGACGGTGATGACCGGATCGGCCGGCGCCGCGCGCAGCACGTTCGCCGGCACGTCGAACACCGCGTCGCGCCCGCCCTGCCGGGCCAGCTGCAGGATCATCTGCCCGGCCTGCACCACCTCGCCCGGCTCGGCGCCGCGCGCCGTCACCGTGCCGGCGGCATCGGCGACAAGGTCGGTGTAGCTGACATTGTCCTGCGCGGTCTTCAGCTGCGCCTCGGCATCGTCCACCCCCGACTGCGCCGCCTGCAGCGCGGTGCGGGCGGCGTCGTGACTGGCCTGGGTGGTGAAGCCATTGCCGAGCAGCCGCTCCTGCCGCTCGAAGGTGTTGGCGGCGGTGACGAGCTGGCTCTCCGCCGCCGCCAGCGCCGCCTGCGCCGAGCGCAGGGCGTTCAGCGCGTTCTGCGGGTCGAGCCGGGCGACGACCTGCCCGGCCTTGACCTGATCGCCGACATTGGCGCTGCGCTCGATCATCCGGCCGGAGACGCGGAAGGCCAGCGCGGCCTCGTCCTGCGCCTGCACATCGCCGGTGAAGGAGGCAACCTGCCCGCCGACGCCCTTCTCAACGGTGACGACCCGGACCGGCCGGGGCGCCGGGGCCTGCGCCTCCGGTTCCTCGCCGCAACCGGCGAGAGCGAGGCTTGCCGCGAGCGCGAGGGCCGCCCTCCATGGCCTGGTCGTTCTCATCGCCGCTCACTCCCCTGCCTGCCCCTGCGGCGCGCCCGGCCCGGCCAGCGGCTTTCCGCCGCCAGGATGCGCGTTGCCGGCTCGATCCTACCGCCGAGCTTACAGAGGCAGATGACATTCCGTAAATCACCCCGGCGCAAACCTCCTGTGCGCGAGGCGGGGCGAGAGGCGTGCGACTCGCCTTTGCCGCAGTGGCGCGCTAATGCTGGCGCTCTCACCGGGGCGGGGGTCTTACGGAGGCGGAATGCGTCTGGTCGTTGTTGCGTTGGCCCTCGCCCTGTGCGCGGGATGTTCGAACCGGCCGGTGGGCGTGCTCACGCCTGTCGAGGCCGCCGTGCCGGACACCACCAAGGTCGACCTTCTCGTCGCCACCACCCGCGAGGCCTCCACGGACTCCGGCATTCTCTATACCGGCGAGCGCGGCGCGGGCGTGTCGCTCGACGCCTTCACCGTTTCGATCCCGCCCGACAGCCGGCGGCAGATCGGCGAGGTGCAGTGGCCGCGCAGCCTGCCGCCCAACCCGGCAACCGACTTCGCCACCCTCGCGGTGGAGCCGCTGCCGAATGTGAAGGCGGCCAAGGGCTGGCTCGACAGCCATCTGCCGAAGAGCCGGCGGGTGCTGATCTTCGTGCACGGCTTCAACAACCGTTTCGAGGACGCGGTCTACCGCTTCGCCCAGATCGTGCATGATTCGGGGTCGGACGTGGCGCCGGTGCTGTTCACCTGGCCCTCGCGCGCCCGGGTGTTCGACTATCTGTTCGACCGCGAGAGCACCATCGTCTCGCGCGACGCCTTCGAGGACACGGTCTGGCAGGTCGCCAGCGACCCGCGGGTGGAGGACGTGACCATCATGGCCCACTCGATGGGCGCGTGGCTGGCGATGGAGAGCCTGCGGCAGATGGCGATCCGCCACGGCAAGCTGCCGGCCAAGATCCGCAACGTCATCCTCGCCTCGCCCGATGTCGATGTCGACGTGTTCGCCTCGCAATGGCGGGCGCTGAACGGGCCGCAGGCGCGGTTCACCCTGTTCGTCTCCCAGGACGACCGGGCGCTGCAGGTCTCGCGCCGGATCGCCGGCGGGGTGGACCGGCTGGGGCTGATCGACACCAAGCATTTCTATGGCGAGCTGGAGAAGTCAGGCATCGTGGTGATCGACCTCACCGCCATGCGCAGCGGCGATGCGCTCAACCATGGCCGCTTCGCCTCCTCGCCTGAGGTGGTGCAGCTGATCGGCCAGCGGCTGGTGAACGGGCAGACCGTCACCGATTCCGAGGTCAGCCTCGGCGACCGCATCGCGGCGGGGGCGATGGGCGTCGGGCAGACGGTCGGCAGCGCCGCCGGCCTCGCCCTCAGCGCGCCGCTCGCCGTCGTCGACCCGGCGACCCGGCGTACCTATCAGGGCCAGGTCGAGCGCTTCGGCCAGACCGTGACCGAGACGGTCGAGGACCCCGGCGCCGATTAGCGCGCCAGGAAGCCGATGGCGGCGGCGTTGATGATGTCGATGAAGAAGGCCGACACCAGCGGCAGGATGATGAAGGCGCGCGGCGAGGGGCCGTGCGTCTTGGTGACGGCGGTCATGTTGGCGATGGCGGTCGGCGTCGCCCCCAGGCTGATGCCGGTGAAGCCGGCCGAGATCACCGCCGCCTGGTAGTCGCGCCCCATCGCCGGGAACACCACGAAGACGATATAGGCCACCGCCGCCACCGTCTGCACCGCCAGCACCACCACCAGCGCCAGCCCCAGCCCGCCAATGCTCCACAGCTGCATGCTCATCAGCGACATGGCGAGGAAGACGTTCAGCGCGAGATCGGACACCAGCGCCAGCGCCCGGGTGCGGGTGGGCCAGTGCAGGCGCGGCAGCAGGCGCGGCACCGTGTTGGTGAGCACGATGCCGACCAGCAGGCAGACCACGAACATCGGCAGCTTGAGGCCCGTCCACTCCACCGCCTCCTCCAGGCCGAAGGCGATGAGGATGGCGACATTGAGCACCAGCACGGTGCGCAGCAGGCTGACATGGCTGATGTCGTCGTCGGTGCGCTCATTGACCGCCTTGGGCAGGCCGACCACGGCCTCCTGCCCCGGCCCGCTCTTCAGATGGTGGCGGGTGATGAGGTAGCGGGCGATCGGCCCGCCGGCGAGGCTCGCCAGCACCAGCCCGAGCGTCGCCACGGCGATGCCGACCTCCAGCGCATTGGCGACGCCGAAACGCTCCGCGATCAACGGCGCCCAGGCGATGGTGGTGCCGTGCCCACCGATCAGCGAGGCCGAGCCGAGGAAGACGGCGAGCCCTTCCGGCAGGTCGAGCAGGCTGACGGCACCGATGGCGATCACATTCTGGATGGCCAGATAGATCACCGTCAGCCCGAGCAGGATCACCAGCGGCCGCCCGCCGGCCAGCAGGTCGTCCAGCCGGGCATTGAGGCCGATGCCGGTGAAGAAATACAGCAGCAGCAGGTCGCGCGCGCCGAGATCGAACACGATGGCGGTATCGAGGAAGCGGTAGGCGATGAGCGTCGCCAGCGCCGCCAGCAGGCCGCCGGTCACGGCCTCCGGAATGTTGAACTGGCGCAGCGGGGCAATCGCGCTGTTGATGCCGGAGCCGACGAAGAAGACGACGATGGCGATGGTGAAGGTCAAAAGGCCCGAAATCTCAATCGCCGACATCGTCACTCCGTCATCGCCACGGCCGGGCCCCCCGTCCCGGGGCCCGCAGCCTTCAGAAACTCCCCAGCACCGAGCCGAGCCCGATGACCGCCACCAGCGCCACCACGGCACCGACGATAGCAACCATGACGATGTCGAGATAGCTCTGGCGCGGCGTCACCCCGCAGACGGCGAGCAGCGTCACCACCGCACCGCTGTGCGGCAGGCTGTCCAGCGTGCCCGCGCTCATGACCGCCACGCGGTGGAGCAGCGCCGGCTCGATGCCCAGCGCCCCGGCCCGCTCCAGGAAGACCGGCCCGAGCGCGTCGAGCGCGATGGTGAGCCCGCCCGAGGCCGAGCCGGTGAGCGCGGCGAGGATATTGACCGCCACCGCCAGCGACACCAGCGGCCCGCCATCAATGGAAAGCACCCAGTCGCGCACCAGCGCGAAGGCCGGCAGCGCCGCCACCACCGCGCCGAAGCCGACAAGGCTCGCCACCGAGAAGATCGGCAGCACCGAGGCATTGGCGCCGGCATCCATGGTCTCGCGCAGTTTTGGCAGGCGGCGCCAGTTGATAACGAGCGTCGCAACGATCGCCACGATCAGCGCCACCGCCACCGACCACACGCCGCTGACCGCCGACAAAGGCACCCCGCCCCAGCGCGGCTCGGCCAGAAAGCCGAAATCGAGGCGCGGCAGCACGAGGAAGGACATCAGCAGATTGACCAGGATCACCAGCCCCAGCGGCAGCGCCGCCAGCACGATGGAGGGGCGCGCCTCGCTCTGGTGGCCATGGGCGATCTCGGCCGGATCGAATTCACGCGCCGTGGTCGCCCGCTCGCGCAGCACCGGATCGTCGAGAGCGGCGTTGACCGTCGCGGTGCCATCGCCGAACCCCTCCCCGGCCCGGCGCGCGGCCGCCTCGGCGCGGGCGAGCCACCACAGGCCGAAGCCGAGCATGATGGCGGAGGCGATGATGCCGAGCCCCGGCGCGGCGAAAGGCGTGGTGCCGAAGAACGGCATCGGAATGGCGTTCTGGATCGCCGGCGTGCCGGGCAGCGCCATCATGGTGAAGGTGAAGGTGCCGAGCGCGATCGCCGGCGCCATCAGCCGGCGTGGAATGTCGGCGGCGCGGAACAGCGCCTGCGCCATCGGCGCCAGCACGAACAGCGAGACGAACAGGCTGACGCCGCCATAGGTGACGATGGCCCCCGCCAGCACCACGGCGAGGATGGCGCGCGGCGCCCCCAGCGTCTCGGTCATGAAATCGGCAATGGCGGCGACCGAGCCACTGTCCTCCATCAGCTTGCCGAACAGCGCGCCGAGCAGGAACAGCGGAAAGAACTGGCCGACAAAGCTCGCCGCACTGCCCATGAAGGTCTGGGTCCAGCTGGCCAGCAGCGGCTCTCCCGACAGCAGGGCGGCGAGCAGCGCCGCCAGCGGGGCCAGCAGCAGCACGCTCCAGCCGCGATAGGCGAACCCGACCAGCAGGCCAAGGCCGAGCAGGATGCCGATGAGGCCCATGGTTCACACCCCTTCGAGCAGCACGTCGAGATCGACCGAAGAGCGCTTGCCGATATTGCCGGCATCGACTGCAAGGAAAGCATCGGCGGCCTTGCGGCCCTCGTCCCGCAGCATGGAGAGGAACTCCCATTCGGCGTTGAGCTTCGAGGAATAGCCGAGCGTGTCCATGATCGAGTTGCGCACCAGATGGATCCGCATCCGCGCCCATTGCGCCCCCTCGCAATTGCCGGGATCGGCCACCTGCCGCAGCAGGGCGATCATCCGCAATTCCTTCAGCAGCACCGCATTGAACGAGACTTCGTTGAGCCGGTTGAGGATTTCCGAGGCGGTACGCGGCGTGCCGGGGCGCTCCACCGGGTTGATCGGGATCAGGATCGTGTCGTCGGATTCCAGCTCGCGCACCAGCGGCGTCATCGTCGGGTTGCCGGAATAGCCGCCATCCCAATAGCTTTCGCCGTCGATCTCCACCGCCTGGAACAGCGTCGGCAGGCAGGCCGAGGCCATCAGCACTTCGGGCGTGATCTCGGCATTGCGGAACACCCGGCCGCGCCCGGTGCGCACATTGGTGGCGGTGATGAACAGCTTGACCGGCGAGGCGCGCAGCCGCTCGAAGTCGATCGCCTTCTCCAGAATGGCGCGCAGCGGATTGGCGCCGCCCGGATTGAGGTCATAGGGCGAATAGAGCCGGGACATCAGGTCCATGGTGACGAAGAGCGGCGAATGGTCGAGCGTCCAGCGCCCCAGCAGCACGTCGAGCGGGCCGCGCTGGAACGGGCTGAAGCGCGCCGCCTCGGCGACATGACCCCAATAGGCATCGAGCGCCGCGCGCGCCCCGGCCCGCCCGCCGGCGGCAAAGCCATCGGCCAGCACGGCGGCATTCATCGCCCCGGCGGAGGTGCCGGAAATCCCCTCGATCCGTAGCCAATCCTCTTCCAGCAGCCGGTCGAGCACGCCCCAGGTGAAGGCGCCATGCGAGCCACCGCCCTGCAAAGCCAGATCAATTGGAACCGGCCCGGACCGCGCGGGCGGGGGCGCCCCCTCGGGCAAGGGAGCCGCAACCGGCGAGGCGCCGGCGCCTCTGCGGGGGGCGCGCCGAGGCGTCTTCACGGCGGAGGACGCAGGAGGGGCGGCGGGAGGCAGGACCTTGGAGGGCATTGGCGCACCTTTCGGAACCGGGCGCCCTTACCGTAGCGATGCCGATGCTGCATCGCAACATCGAAGCCGGCTTGGTATCTTCGCCCGCCGGCTAGGATACCGGGTGCAGCCGGCCCTCGCGCAGCTCCAGAACCCGGTCGAACAGGTCCAGATTCTCGCGCCGATGCGTGACCATCACCAGCGCCGGGCGGGCGTCGAGCGCGGCCAGCTGTTCCAGCAGCCGCCGTTCCGAGGGGAGATCGAGGGCGTTGGTGGCCTCGTCGAGCATCAACAGGCGCGGGCGCCGCAGCAGGGCGCGGGCAAGGGCGAGGCGTTGCCGCTCGCCCCCCGACAGGATGGCGCCGCGCTCGCCGATGACGGTGTCGAGCCCGCGCTCCAGCCGCCGCACCAGCGCGTGCGCGCCCACCTGTTCCAGCGCCGCCCAGATGGCGTCGTCGTCGCAGGGCGTGTCGCCGGCCACATTGGCGCGCACGCTGTCGCGGAACAGATAGGGTTCCTGCACCACATAGGCGACGTGCTCGCGCCAGCCCGGGGTGGCGACGGCGTCGAGCGCGACGCCCCCCACAAGAACGCCGCCGGCATCCGGCACCATCAGCCCCGCCAGCACGTCGAGCAGCGTTGTCTTGCCCGACCCCGACGCGCCGCTGATCGCGATCCGCTCGCCGGGGGCGATGACGAGATCGACGCCGGCGACCCCGGCGCCCGCGCCATGGAGCAGGCGCACCGCGCGCAGCTCGATCGGGCCCGGCGCGATCGGCTGCGGCACGCCGGGGACGGCGGCGCCGGCCTGCTCCATCTGCGCCTCCAGCGAGGCGACGGCGGCGTAGGCGGGAAGGCTGTAGGCAAATTGCTGCAACGCCTGCTGCAGGCTGGCGACCGGGCCGGCGAGCCGGGCGAAGATCAGCACCAGCAGGATCAGCACCGGCGTCGGCACCTGCAGCACCAGCGCGCCGCCCGCCACCACCACGCAGGCGCAGGCGGCCGAGCCGATGGCGAAGACCAGCCGGGTGCGGGCCTGGCGCTCGGTGAAGCTGCGGCGGTTCTCCCGCGCCTCGTGCAGCGTCTGGCGGAACTCGCGCACGAAGCGCTGCTGCAGGTTCTGCGCCAGCGCGGCCTTGAGACCCGACAGGAGATTGCCCATCACCTGCATCTGGTTGAGGCCGGCGCGGGCATAGTCATGCCCCAGCGCCCCGGCCCGCTCCAGGCCGGAAAAGGCGATGGCGGCGACCGCGACCGCGACCAGCAGCGTGCCGGCCAGCGCCGGCGCCATGTAGACCGCCAGCCCGCCCTGCACCAGCACCAGCAGGGCGCCGACCGCGATCTGCACGAAGAAGCGGACCGCCATCGCCAGCCGGGGCATTTCCGAGGACAGCACGTTCTGCACCTCGGCATGGCGCAGCGAGGCCAGCGACGCCCAGCGCGCCGAGGCCAGCCCGCGCATCAGGCGCTCGCGCTGGGCGTCGACGAAATCATCCTCCACCCGCCACAGCAGCCGGTCGCGCGCATAAAGGATGAACCCGCGCAGGGTCATCGCCACCAGGAAGGCGCCGAGCAGGAGCGGCAGCAGATGGTCGGGATTCCAGCCGGCGAACCAGGCCGGCACGACGCCCTCGCGCTCGGTCAGCACCTGCAGCACCGGAATGAGCAGCACCAGCCCGACGCTCTCCACCAGCGCCCCGGCGACGATGACCGCGATGCTGAGCGCGCCCCGGCCGCGGGCGGAATGCGCCAGCGCCCGGAGGAAGGCGGCGAGCAGCGCCGTGTCGACGGGAAGCCTCTTCACGGGCGGGCCACCCTGCGGCCCAGCCGGCCCTTGCCCCCCAGCAGCCGCCCGAGCCAGAGCGGCCCCCGCAGCAGCGGGTAGAGAAAATACAGCCGGCGCGGCAGCGGTACGTCCAGCGCGTCCTGGCAGTTGACCGACCAGCGCAGGATCTCGGCCATCACATGGCGGGGACCGCAGGCCAGGGCGTGCAGCATCGGCAGCACCACCACCCGGCGGATGGAGAATTGTGGGTCTTCACTATGCAGGGCGGTGACGCCAAGGCGGCGCATCGCCCGCTGCAGCGGCGCCTCGACCGGACCCGCCAGCGCCGCCGGCACCGGCAACCCGAACAAATCGCGGCACAGGCCGAAGCCCAGAAGGGCGGCGGGCCCGGCGCCCCTTGTCTCGGCGTGGCGATAGAGGCGCAGCCGCTCCTCCTCCGGCCGTCCCGCCAGCAGCGCGTGCAGGTCCGCCAGCCATTTCAGCCGGAACCAGCCGCTGCGGGCGCCATGAACGCAGAGATAGGCGAACTCGTCATCGGGATGGAAGCCCCGGATCGGCACCCCGCCCAGGCTCTCGCGCTTGTCCGCGCCCGCCAGCAGTGGCCCGAGCGGCAGCAGCCGGTGGTTCTCGGTGAGACGCCAATGCGGCTCCAGCTGCACCCCGCGCGCGGGATCGACCATGACCGCCTCCATCTGGAAGGCGCGCAGCGCGTCGATCTTGGCCGGGGTCAGCGGGGCCTTGGGAAAGACCGGCCGGTAGCCTTCGCCGGCGAGAAGGCCGAACGTCGCCGCCAGATCGTCCGGCCGCACCAGGAAGTCGATGTCCTTGCCGTGCTTGACGGCGATCGATCCATAGGCCCGCTGGCCGACCAGCGCGCCCTTGAAAAAGACCACCTCGATGCCGGCGGCGTCGAACATCTTCTGCAGGCGGACGGTGGCGGCCACCATGGCAAGGTTGTTTCGCGCCAGTTCCCCCGCCTTCTGGGCGATGGACTGGCGCACATGTTCGGGAACCGCGTAAGCGGCGTCTGCAGCCGCGCGCCCCAGCGCCAGATGGACGAGGCCGGCGACGCGGTGCCGCTCGACGAGGCGGAGGAACGCGTCCCAATCGACCCGGCTGTCCGCAACGGCGGAGTCCGGCGCTGCGTGCCGCGCCGCCCGCGCGCATAGACGCAGCAGCAGCGCAAAGGCTGGGTCGGCTTCGCGCACGGCGTGCCCTGACGTTCCGCTCATTCCCGCCCAATCGCTGCGGGATGCGGGGCATCCGCCCCCGCGCCGCATGCGAGCGGTTTCTACCGTCTCGATCCGGTCGCTGTAAAGCCGCGCCGGCTCGCCTTCGGCGCCTGCCACCGCCCGCGCGGGCCCTCTACAGCTTCATGAGGAAATGCAGCGGCATATAGGGCGGCAGGTGGTCGGACGACTCCGTGTCGCATTTGATCGGATACTCCCCCGGGGTGATGACCTGGAAGTGCGTGCCGCCGGCCGACCGGATCGGCTCCAGCTTGATGACAGCGTCGATCTGATGATCGTGACGGGTTGCGCCGCCCGACTCGCCAAGGGCGAAGGCCTCGCCATACGCCCCGACAGGGAACCTCCCCCGCATATCGGGGGTGCCGTGCCCGCCGTCGCACAGCGCCCAGCCGGCGGGGACATCCTTCGGGTCGCCCGCCCACAGGATGACCGCCCCCTTCGGCAGCGTCCCCGGGCCGGTAATCCCACCCGCCGCCTCGATCGCCCCGGTAACGGCAAGGCCGCCGCCGACCTTCAGGGCACCGCCCACGCTCATGCCGCCGCTCGCCGTCACGGCCTGGGTGACGGCGAGCGGCCCGTTCACGGTGAGCGGGGTGTTGAGCGTGGTCTTGCCCTCGGTGGTGATCTCCAGCGCCGGCTCGCTCTTGCCCTCGCAGGTGAGGCTGAGATGGCGGCCGTCGACCTGGCTCACCCGGGTCAGGGTCCATTTTGGCGTCACGGTCTGGTCGTTCATGGGGCGGCTCCTGTGGTGATGATCGCGGGATGGGATCGTTTCAGGGCATTGACCAGACGGGCTTGCCGTCGGCGCCGTCGATGCTGACCTTGCCGTCGTTCGTGACGCGCAGCAGGATGCCGCTCTTCTTGTAGGTGTCCGACGCGAAGGCGACCGCGCCACTGGCGGTGTACATGACGAAATTGCTGTCGGCCTGCTGGATGGCGGTGTCGCCAACGCTGTCGCTGCCATTTTGCTGCGCCACCCAGAGCCGCCGGGGCTTGAGCGGGTCCAGATTGTCGAGAAGCACCAGCTTTCCCGTCGCCTCGAACAGCAGGGTGTAGCGCGCGGATGGAGAGACCACGCCCTCGCCCCGTTTGAGCGATTCACCATTGCGCAGGGCCGCCCGCATCTTGGGATTGGCGGAAACGACGGCGCCGTGCCCGGCATAGATGATGTAGGCCAGCGCATACCAGGGCGGGCGGATGTCGAAGGGCTCGCTCATACCTTTAGAGCCGACCTCCACGTCCCGCCCGGCGCTGCGCGACAGCCCATAGGTGTCGCCGTCGATGATCGGCCGCGCGGCGATGAACTGCTTCAGGTTCAGCAGCTCTTCCTTCGGGAGGTTGGCGGCCTTCAGGACGCGGGTGGCGGCGCCGCCGCGATTGTGGACGAGCTTGTAGTCATCGCTGCGCGGATCATGGCCGACGATGAAGCTGCTGCGCAGGTCCGGGACCGGGTCGCCATTGGCCAGCCAGCCCCCGCCATTGCACAGGAGCCAGCCGGCCGGCAGCTTGGCCGGGTCGCCCGACCACAGGAGGATGGCGCCGACCGGCACCGCGCCCAGGCCGGTGAGGCCCTGATCCGCCGCGAGTGTGCCAGTCGCCTTGGCCGAGCCGTTCACCGTCAGCTTGTTGTCCACGGTGAGGCCAGCCCGGGCCGTCGCCGCCGCTTCCATGGTCACGGCCCCGACCACCGTCAGCGAGGTGTTGAAGGTGGTCTTGCCTTCAGGCGTGATCTCCACCTTCGGGGCGCCGTCGCCGTCGAGGGTCAGGCTCAGATTCTCGCCGTCGATCTGGCTGACCCGGGTCAGCGTCCATCGCGGCGTCACGGTGTCTTCGCTCATCGTCCTGTTCCTTGCCTTGGGACTGCCGAGGGGCGGGGCTGCTGTGAAGGGCTCACCGGCTCGGCACCGCGACCGGCTCGACCCGAACCGTCACGCAGGGGTCGGAGCTGACGGTGACGTCCCAGCTACCCTTGCCGTTGTGCGCCTTGGAAACGCTGGTCCTGCCGTCGGCGGACACCCCGATGAGATCGAAGCCGCGATCGGGGTAGAGCAGCTCGTAGGTGCTCACCACCATCGGCACGGAGCGGGTGACGCCCTTCGCGGTGCACTCCGCCGTCTCCTGGCCAACGGCCTTGTCGACCAGCCGGGTGCGCCGGTCGGTCCGCCATTTCAGCGCCTCGCGGCTGCGGACCGTCACCCTGGCGCCGAGCACCAGATAGGGAAGGCTGGCGGCACGCCCGTTCTCGAAATAATCGGCGACGAACAGGCGCGGGCTTTCCACCGGCAGGCTGAGCCTTTCGCCATTGGCCTTCATCAGCCACAGGCGCGGCTCGTTGTCGCCGCGATAGGCGGCGACGCTGCCCTTGCCGCCGGCCTCGCCGAAGGAGCCCGGCTGCCACTCATTGGTCTGCGGGTTGTAGGCCGCCCCTGCCCCGAGCGCGACCAGCACGCCGCCGACATTGAGCATCGGCCCGTCCGCCAGCGCGCCGGCCTGCTCCTTGCCCAGAGGGCGGGCCGATGTGGGGAAATCGATCTCCACCGCCTCGCGCGCCGCCGCCAGCCGGACCGGGGAGCCGCTGGCCCGGGCCTCGTCCAGCCCCTGGATGCTGGCGGTGCTCGCCTCGTAGCGCGCGGTCGCGCCGGTGATCGCGTTCACCAGGAACAGCGCCGCATTGTCGGCGCCGAAGCCATCCGCCAGGTACCAGCCATAGCGCGGGCTCAGCTCGTCCGTGGCGAGAGCGGGCTCGGCCCGCCAGCCGGCGGTGCTGGCGCGGATGTCGCCCTCGGCGATCGAGAAGGCCTTGATGGAGGAACGGGGATTGAGATCGGTGGTGCGGTCGCGCGGGCCGATCTGCACCTGCACCATGATCCGCCCGCGCAGCATGCCGATCTGATAGTCCCGCAGCTGCGCGGCGCCGGGGTCGACCGGGCCATCGACCAGAGTCACCGGATAGCTCGCCAGCTGCTTGGCCGGCGACAGCAGCGTCAGTTCGGCATAGCCGGGGCTGCCGGCGGCCGGCTTCTCGATCTGGACCAGCGCCGCCACCCGCTCGGCGTCGATGGCGCGCACCGCCAGGCACGGGGCCTGCTCGATCGACGGCCGGCCGGCGGCGGCACCGCCCGTCGCCGGGCGCTCGCCAATGGTGATGGGCACGCGCGCAAAATCCGGGAACGGGTCGTTGACCTTGCCGACACGGCCCGGGCCGATGCCGCCGCCGGCGCCGACATCGGACAGGAACAGGCCCTTCTCGCTGCACAGCACCAGCTGGCCGCCGGCGAAGGCCATGCCGCGCAACCGCCCGGTCTCCAGCGAGGAACGCCCGGCGACCTGCCAGCGCTCGACCGCGAAGGAGCGCTCGATGGTTTCCTCGCCATAGTGCAGCCGCACGGCGGTGTCGGCCTCCCCCGGCCGGCGCGGCACGGCGAAGCTCATCTCGCCCGAGGTGGTCTGGCTCGCCGAGGCGCGCAGGCGCTGCAGGCGCCGGTTGCCATTGGCATCGGTCCAGGACAGGACCACCTCGCGCCGGTCGTCGGCCGGCAGTTCGCTGATGTACCAGCGCGCCCGCACCCGGCCGCCGGGCAGCACCGAGGGCGGCGTGAGGGTCAGATTGGCCAGATTCTCGAAGCGCACGACATCGAGCCCCACCGTCCGGGTGACGACGACGCTGGCGGGGCTGTCCGGTCCGCCGGACAGTTCGGCGGTCAGCTGGTAGGTGGCGCTCCCCAGCGCCAGCACCTTCTTCGAGCCCGCACACACGCCATTGGAGGGCTTGAGGGCCAGCACCGGCTGGCGCACATCGATCGGGCCGCTCAGCGTCGCCTGGACGCAGTCGGCGATGCTCCAGGTCAGGGTGACGGGGGTGCCGATCGCCAGCGCGTTCGGCGCGTCGACATCAACGCTGAACGCGACCTTGGCCTCGGGATCGACCACGGGAGACGGCTGGGCCGCCGCCTTCAGCGTGATCGGCGCGGACAGCGTGTCGATGCTGGCGCCGGCGCTGACCTCCAGCGTCAGGTCCTTGTCGCCCGCACGCAGCGGCAGGAAGATGCGCAGGGCCGAGTCGACCGGGCTCAGCGGCCCGGCGTCGCTCTGGTTGAGATTATAGTTGGCGATGCCGATGCGGATCTTCTTCGGAGTGGCGGCGTCGCTGCGCATCAGGAACCAGGGCGGGTCGCCGACCGGGTCGCGCAGCACCGCCTTGACCGAGCCGATATCCTGCCAGAGGTCGTCGGACGGGTTGCGGAGGAGGTCGTCGGCGAGGCTGTCGCGATCGAGCAGGATCTGCACCACGCGCGGGCCCGGCGGGCCTTCGGCTCCCAGCTGGGGCCGCACGACCAGCTGCAGCGTCGGGGGACTGCCGGGCACTACGCGCGCCTCGCTCAGCGGCGACGGAAGTTGCGCCGGGCTCTGGGCGGTGGCCGGCGCACCGCCAAGTCCGGTAAGGGCCGCCAGAAGGGCGGCGGCCAGCAGGGTGGAAAACCTTGTGCGAAATGTCATCCCGATCCCCTGTTTCAGGCCTGTGGCACGGTCGTCGCCGGCGGTTCGGGCCGGCGCAGGATCAGCCAGCCCTCGCCCGCCGCAGGCGGCGCCCCGTCAAAGCGCGGCTCGATGCCGAGCGCCGCCACCGCCGAGACGGCGCCATCGGCCGCGCGCAATTCCCACGTCCCGCCCGTGCTGGCCGGCGGCGGCAGGACCGGCAGCGCGCCGTGAAACAGCACCGGCCCGACGCCGAAGCCGATCTCCAGCCGGGCCAGCGCCGCCCGCACCTCGTCGGCGGGCAGGCTCAACGCCCGCGCCGGCAGCACGCCGCAGGCGACTTCCACCGAGGCTGTCGGGTCCATGAGCAGCACCAGCTCGCTCGCCGTGGCGAAGCCCGCGCGCGGCGCGGGCGCCCCGTCGAGCCCGGCGAAGGCGGCAAAGGCCAGCCCCTGCGCGTGGCCGACCAGGCCGTCCTGCGGGTCCGGCCGGTTGCCGAGCCGCAGCGGCAGGGCGAGCGCGCGGGCGGCCTCCCCCGGCGTGCCGCGAAAGGACTGCAGCCGCGCCTGCGCGACGACGACCGCCAACGGCCGGCCGATCAGCATCTGCTCGGGGGCGGCTTCGCGCGCCCGGATGGTGGGGAGCGCCTCCGCCACCATCGCCAGCATCCGCGCCAGCCGGTCGGCGCCGTCGGCCGGGTCCGCCAGCCACGCCACCAGATGGGCGAGCACCGGATCGCCTAGGCCGGTGACGGCGACGGGCGCCGCCTCGGCCAGGCTGTGCCAGACGACGCGGCCGGCCCCGCCCGGCCCGGCAGGCCGCAGCGCAAGCTCGCCGAGCAACCGTCCATCGCCGGCGCAGACAACCAGCGCGTGGTCCAGCCGGTTGAGATAGACCCAGCCGCGGATCGGCGCCTGCGGCCCGACGAAGGAAACATCGAGCCGCGCGCCCTCGCTCAGCCGGGGCGGCCGGGCGAAGGGGCCGCATTGGGTATCGTCCACCGCCGCGCCGAGCCGCAGGCGCGAGCGCGGATGCGGCTGCACCCGTGTCCCGGGCCGGGCGACCGGCTCGGCCCATTGGCCGAAATCATCGACGACCCAGAGATGGTCGAGGCGGAACCAGCCGGCCTCAAGCGCGGGCGTCTCGCCCGGCGCGGCGGCGAGCGGCGGCAGCGGCGCGGGCATGGCGATGCGCAGGCCGGCGGCGAGCCGCGCCAGCGCGGTGGTCCCGGCCTGCAGCCGCTCGTCGGTCGCCGGGGTGAGCCAGGGCAGCGCCGCATCGGGCCGGGGCGTCAGCGCCTGGGCGTTGAGGCGACGCAGGCTCGCCCCCAGCCCCGCCAATGTCTGGCCGACCAGCGGCGTGCGGGTCAGCGCGGCGAAATCGCCATGGTTCAGATCGGACTCGGCGATCGCGGCGTTGAGCGCGGTGGTCAGGAAGCCGCCATCCATCGGCGCCATCAGGCTGCGGCCCTTCACCGCCGCCGGCGCCTCGCGTCCGGCCGCCGGCACCCCGTCCGGCTGGCGGTAGTCATAGTGCAGCGCGCGCTGGCCGGTGGGGAAGGTCCAGTCCTTCAGCCCGGCCGGGCTGGCGTGCCAGCTGACATTCCAGTCGATATAGAGCGGCGACCAGGGCTGCTGGCCCCAGACCGCGACCAGCGCCTCGGGGAGAACCGCGCGGCCATCGGCGCCGGCCAGGGTGAGCGACCCATCCGCCCCCGAGCGGAAGCGCGCCTGCAGCGCGCTCTTCCACCGCTCCCATTCGATCTGCCCGGCAAAGGGCGCGGGTTCGGCAAAGGCCGTGGAAGCGACCGCCTGCTCCATCAGCGCCGCCTCGCGCAGCACGCCGGCGAGGGCGCCGGCCTGGGGCAGCCCCTTGGCGACGAGGCTTGCCGCCAGCGCGGACAGGGCCTCGGTGGGAAAGGCGGCGCGCTCGGCGACAACGGGCGCGTTGGCGACGAGGCTTGCCGGCATGCGGCAGGTCAGCTTTTCCGGCAGCGCACCCCGGCTGGCGCCCGGCAGTCCGGCCAGCATCACCACCGGGTCCGCCGCCACCCAGAACGGAGGCTCCGGCGCGGCCTGCAGGCTCCACCCCTTGGGCAGGCCGGCCGCGAGGGCGGCCAGCTCGGCGGCAACAGCGGCGGCGGTGGCCGTGGCCGCTTCCACCGCCCGGGCGAAGGCGTCGAGCTCGGCCTGCAGCCCGGCCAGCGGGTCCGGCTGCGCGCTCAGGCGCAGCGTGCCGGTGCGTACCGCGACGATGCGCTCGCGCCAGGCCATGCGCAGCGCGTTCGCCCGCGCGACCAGCCCGCGCACCTCGTCGTTCAGCGCCGATTGCCGGCCGTTGAGCCGGGCCAGTTGCTGCCTCTGCGCGGCGGTCGGCGCCGGGCCCTTGTCCGCCGCGTCGGCGCCCTGCACCAGGGCGTGCAGCACCCCGGCCTCCAGCGAGGTGAAGCCGAGCGGATGATCGAGCCGTCGGCGGGTGCCGGGATCGAGCCCGGCGGGATCGGCCGCGCCCAGCAAATGCCCCTCCAGCACCGCCCATTTCGGCCGGTCCTTCAGATTGAACTCATCCGTCCACCACTGGTCCGACACCAGCGCGGCCAGCGCCGCCGGCGCCGAGCTGCCGAGCCCCACCTCCAGCCGCGCCTCCGGCGGCGCCAGGCCGCCATGGGCGGGCGGCGATTGCGGGTAGCCGAGCAGCGGCCCGCGATAGCGCTCGCCATCCCAGAAATTGATATGGGCGAGCGCGCCATGGAACAGGCAGGGCCCCGCCGGCTCCGGCAGGCCGGGCGGCGCCGTCCAGCCCAGATGCGCCAGCACGGCCGCGCGATCGACCGGGCGGCCCGCCGCGTCCTTCAGCATCTGCGGCAGGGCCGCCAGCGGGTCGGCGCCGGGGGTGCGATACCAGCCGACCACCGCATAGCTGACGGCGGCCAGCGCCAGCCTGCCCTGCCCGTCGCGCAGATCGGCCAGCCCGTCGTGCCAGGACAGGATGTTGCGGTTCTCCGCCAATGAGGTGGAGAAGGTGGGCGAGCCGGTCCACGCCGTGCCGAGCGCGGTGAGCGTGGTGTGCGCCATCTGCGCCAGTTGCGCGGCGTCATACGCTTCCAGCGTCCGGGCGACCCCGACCGGCGTCGCCGCCAGTTCCGGCGGCGCGGTGGCGCTTTTACCGGGCCGCGCCACCGGCAGGCTGGCCGACGAGGTGGCGTCGCCGGGATAGGCCGAGCCGTCGATCACCCAGGCCTTGAGCTCGACCTCGCGGCGGGAGGCCGCGCGGCGCGCGAGGCGCACAATCAGCCACTGATCCGGCAAGGCGGGAAAGTTCAGGCTGTTCTCAGCCAGCGACTTTCGCAGGCCGGCGGGGACGAGCCAGCGCAGATAGACCCCGCGATCGGCGGCCTTCGGGCGCTCGCTCTCGCGCAGCGCCAGCCGCCCGCCCGCCTCCGGCACCGCGCCGAGAAAGGGCGTGAGCTTGGGGTCGATAAGGGTACGCAGGCCGGAGACATAATTGGCGCGCGTCGCCTTCCAGCGCAGCGAGGCGCCGCGTTCGGCAGTGTGGCGCGCCAGCAGCAATTCGCCGCCCGGGCCGGCATCGGCCTCGATCACCAGCGCGTCGAGCTGGATCGGCACCAGCAGCGGGGTGGCCGCCTTCGCGGCAGTTTCGGCAGCGCTCACCGGGCGATCTCCCAAACAACGTCCTGGATGCTGCCGCTGCTCAGGCAGCCGGCGGCGAAGGCGGCGGCGGAAAGCGGGTCGGGCGGCGGCGCCGACGCCTCGGCCGGCTGGAGGCGGGCGAGGCCCTTCGCGCTCTCCGCCCGCAGCCGCGCCAGCGGGCTGAACAGGCCGCGCGCGTCCGGCTCCGGCACGTCGGGGCGCGGCTCCGGCAGGCGGAAGGCCAGCCCCTCGGGCGGCTCCTTCAGCGTCAGCCGGACGATCTGGCCCTCAGTGATGCCCAGCAGCACATCCGGCGCCAGCCGCTCCAGCCGCAGCGGCCGGGCGCTCTCCGGCGCCGAGGTGACGACCGTCTCCAGCCCCGGCCAGTCCGACACCAGGGTCGAGCGCAGCAGGAAGCCGGTGCGCGGCCGGTCGAGCAGCTCGCCCTTGGGATCAAGCGCGGCCGCCGGGCCCGCCGCGCAGCGCTCCAGGATCTGCGACAGCAGGCGGCGCATGGGCGGGCCGGCGCGGGTGGCGGCGCGGGTGGCGCTACCGCTGAGGCTGAGCGCGCCATTGGCCAGCGCCAGCAGCCAGTTGGCGTCGAGATGGAAGAACCGCAGGCTGGAGGCGGGAAGCAGCGCCTCGCCCGCCACCAGATAGGGGAAGGGCACGCCTTCCAGCAGCATCAGACCCTTGAGCCAGCCGATCATCTTCAGGGCGGCGTGGAAGCTGTCGGGCGGCTCGGTGTCGGCGGCGGGAGACGGGGCGGGCGCGCCCCATTCCCGCCGGATCGCCAGCAGGTGGTTGCGCATGAAGATGTCGAGCCGGAACGCCACCTCGCGCGGACCGGCATCCTCGGTGATGAAGGCCCTTGTGGCGGCGAGGAAGCTCGGCGAGGCCAGCGCCATCAGCCGCCCCAGCTGCCAGGCGGCGGCATAAGACAGGATGAGCGCACCGTCCTCGGGCGAGACGATCAGGGCGGCGTCGGCATGGGCGAACTCCTCCACCGGCAGCGGCGCCACCGGCGCGGGGGCGAAGGGCCCGCGATACCAGGCCAGCCGCGCCCCGCCCTCCCCCCTCCGGCAGGGCATCGGCGTGTGGCCGCAGGCGAGCGGGCGGGCCAGCGCTTCCGGCGTGCCGGGCGGGCTGTGCGTGCGCAGCGTGTCGGTGGCAAGGCGCCGGGCAAGGCCGGAAAAGCTGTGCGGAAAGGCCGGATCATGGGTGAATCGCCAGCGCGCCAGAACCACCAGCCGCAGACGGCCCGGCCCGTCCGGCAGCGTTCCCTCGACCAGTTCCTCCCAGCCCTCCAGCGACACGAGGAAGGCGATATTGGCGCCGGGCGCGGCAACCCGGCGGGCGCATATGACAGCGAATTCGCCGGCGCCGTGCATCGCCGCGCGCGGCTTGTCGCCCATCTCGACCTGGCGCATATGCGCCAGCAGCGGCAGGTCGGCCGCCGATGGGCACAGGGCGCGGGCGAGATCGCGCTCCAGGTCGAGCACGCTGACGCGCTGAGTGCCGGCGTCATTGTCCGGCTCCGGCTCGAGCCTGGGCAGCAGCACCGCGCCGTCGGCGCTGCGGCGGCCGGCCGCGATCAGCGCCTCGGGCGTGACCAGCTGCACCGCCGCCTCGCCGCCCTGCGCCTGGAACTCGGCCTCGGTGAGCAGGAAAAGCGCCATCCACGGCAGGCGTGCCGTCCCGCCCAGCGCCAGCTCCCGCTCCCAGGGCAAGGCGCGCTTGCGCAGCACGATCGAGGGGACATGGCGCTCGAAATCGCCCATCGCCCCGGCCGAGGGGTAGCGGGCATGGATGTCGTTCTCGTCGAGAAAGAAGCGCGGCCCGCGCACGAGGAAGGCCTCGTCACGGTAATAGTGGTGCGCCTTCGCCGTCCCGTCCGGGTCGGGATAGGTCAGCGACTGCTGCACCAGCACGCGGTGGCTGCCGGCGGCAAGGGCCGGGAGGTAGGAATCGTAAAGGCCGACCTTGAGCGCGTCGGGCGGGGAGCCGGCATTCGGCATGATCAGGCTCCTTCGCTCCAGCTTCGGCTCATCGGCGGGGCGTGGAAGGCGCGTGCCGCCCCCTCCCCGCCACGGGTGCCGGCGCCGAGCGCAATGGGAAATCCAAGTTTTTCCAGCGTCTTGGCGAGATCGGATAGATCCGGACGCGGCGCCGCCGCGTCATGCGGGGCGTGGGAAGCGGCGGGCGCCCGCACGGCCGGGTCGCGGGCGGAGGCGTCGCGGAAGACCAGGTCGCGGGCGCGGTGACGGGCGATCTCCACCACCGTCCCCGCGCCGCGGCGCTGGCCGGCCGGCGGGCGAAGGCGGGCGAGGCCGGTGAGATAGGCGCCGGTCATCTTGGCGGCGGGGGTGGCGCCCGGCGGCTGCCGGTCCCACAGGGCGGCCGGCATGCCCTGGCGCTCGGGCTCGCTCTCCCACCCTGCCAGGTCGACCGGCACGGTGACGCCACCGGCACGATCCTGGACGATGGCGATGATGAGCGTGCTCTGCGCCGTGGTGATCGCCAGAGGGACGATGCCGAAGGCGGCGCTCTCGGCGGCATGGCGGCCCGCCGTCGCCGCCAGCGCCAGCGGCGCGGCCAGCGCGAGGGAGCGGCCGCTGCGGCCCTTTGGCGGCACCGCGCCCGTCACCGTGCCGAAGGCGAGCGTGGTGGCCGGCAGGACCGACGCCACCGAGAGCACCAGCTCGTCGCCGCGCACCAGCCACGGCCCGCCCGGCTGCCGGTCGCCCGGCTGCGACAGCCGCCCGCCGACCAGCGCCGCGCCGCAAAGGGCCGGCGCCTCCACCGGCGTGCCCATGGTGGGTATCGCCGGCCAATGCGGGCTGGCCTTGTCGAGGAACAGCGCGCCGAACTGCGCCCAGCTGCGGATCGCGCTGGCGGCCTTGGTGCCGCCAAAGGCGATCTCGAAGGACAGCACCGAGAGTTTCACCCTCACCCGGCCGGCGAAGGGCGGCCCCCACAGGCTGAGCTGGACGTCGAGGCTGAGATTGATCGCGAACAGCGACAGGTCGGCCTCGATCCGGATCGAGATGCCGGCGTCCAGGGCATATTCCAGCGGCGCCCAGCGCATGAGAAAATCGACGGCGGCCACGAACCACGCCTTGATGCGGTCCTGGACGAACGACGCCTCGAAGCGCCCGCCCGCCATGAGATGGGAGGGCGTGAGCGCGCAATAGAGCTCGCCCGTGAGCGTCAGTTCGTTGGTCACCGCCCAGTTGAGGCCGAGGCGCGGCACGGCGGGGTAATGCGCCGGCGCCTTGAAGGCGCGGTGATAGCCGCCAATGGTGAGCACGAAATCGCCCTTGCGCGCCCCGGCGAACCACACGCCCAGCGCGAAGCCGCCGGTGAGCCGGCAGGACGGGTCCAGCACCCAGGAATTGGCGGTCAGCTCGGCCTGCAGCAGGAACACGCCCTCGTCCGGGCGCAGGGTCATCTTGATCGCCAGCTCCACCCGGCAGAATTTCTGGTCGCCCACCGTCTTCTCGAAGCGGGCGAGGCCCAGCAGCGAGAACTCCACATCCTTGCCGAACTGGGCGATGGCCAGCGCGAAGGCATCGATCGTCTCGGCGATGGTGAAGCGCAGCCCCAGCGCGGCGAACATCTGGCCTTCGTCGAAGGGCAGGTGCGTTTCCAGCGCGGCGAGCATATCGCCCGCCGAGGGCTTGTCGGCGTCGGCCCCGGCCTCCTTCATCGCCAGCGCCACCAGCGGGAAGTCCGCCACCGCGCCGATGCCGGGCACCACCACCCGGCGGTTATAGCCGAAGCCGAGCGCCAGCCCGGTCAGCGTGACCGCGCCGAGCTTGATGCCGGCACCGCCGGTGAAGCTCAGCGTGCCATAGAGGAACAGCGAGGTGGCGCTGGATGTGGGGCCGGTCTTGTAGGTGCCATAGAGCCCGACCGCGCCGATCGACATTTTGGGCAGCTGGATGCTGAGCTGGCCGCCATAGACGGTCTCCGACATCTGCAGGAAGCCGCCCTCGACCGACACCGAGCCGCGCTTGAAGCTGAGGCTCATGCCCTTCAGCCGGCCGCGCGGCGCGGTGAGCGCGTCAAGGCTGACGCTGACGCCGGCATCCATCAGTTCCAGCTGCACCCCGGACAGGTTGATCCTGCCCGCCAGCGCGGCGGAAACCTCCCAGCTGGCGCCGAGCTTGCGCACGCCATAGCCCAGCTTGGCCAGGTGCAGCGGGCCGCAATCGCGCTGGATCGTCAGCCAGTTCAGATTGTCCGCCGGCTTGTCGTCCGGCGCGACAGCGGGCGCCTTCTCGCCCGCCGCGCCCTTTGCCGGCGTTTCGATCTTGGCGGGCGTTTCGATCTTGGCGGGCGTTTCGACCTTGGCGGGCGCCTCGCCCTTTCCCGGCTTAGTGGCCTTGCCGTCAGCGTCGCCGGCCTCCTTGGCCGGCGCCTTCTCCTTCGGCTGGGGATAGAGGATCGGCTTCTCGTAATCGAGCAGCCGCAGCGTGCCGGTCAGCGAGAGCTTGCCCGCCAGCTCGGTCGGCGGGGGAAACGCCTTTTCCGGCAGGCTCTTGAACAGCGCGGCGATGTCGTCTTCCGCCAGCGTGGACAGCACCCCGAGCCGCAGCGCGTCGAGGCCCACCGCCGTCTTGCCGGCGCCCTTGCCCCCGCCCTTGTCCCCGCCCTTGTCCCGGCTTTTGGCGACGGCATCGGCCGCCGTGCCGATCGCCCCGCCAATGACCGGCAGGCTGCGGAAGTCGATCGTCGCCGGCCCCATGGTGAGGCTGTAGTCCCAGCCGTCCTTCTCTCCGGACGGCCGACGCGCCGCCACCAGCGTCAGGCGGAATTCGCCGTCCGTGGTCTTGAACCCGAAATTGAGCGCGATGCGGGTGCCCTCGGTGCCCAGCCGCAGGGCGCCGTCGACGCTGGTGACGGTGACGCTGCCGTCCTTGAACGGCGGCTCGAAGCCGATTTCCGCCGCCAGCGGCCGGAGCGCCCGGCCGAGATCGAAGCGGGTCGTGGCGTTGACCGAGACGTTCCAGTTTCCCTCGGCATAGTCGAGCTTCAGCGCCACCTCGGTGGTGTCGAAGCGCAGCTGGCCTTCGGCCTCGAATGTCAGTTTCCCGGCATAGCTGACGTCAAGCTTGGCCAGCTTGGCCTTCAGCCCGGCAAGGGTGAATTCCGAGTCCGATTCCGCCTTGAAGGCGAACTCCGTCTCCTTGCCGAGCGTGAGCGCGACCTCGAAGTCCTTGATCTCCGCCGCCGCCAGTTCCTCCGGGGCCTCGATCTGCAGCAGATCGGCGGCGATGGCGCCGAGCGGCAGGCGGGGGATCGTCACCTTGCCCTTCAGCCCGTTGTCGATGTTGATCGAGACATCGGCCTCGACATCGCCGACGACCAGCGTGCCCTCCAGCAGGGCGGTGACGCTCCCGCCCCCGCGCTTGCCGATCTCGAAGCGCACATCGCCGATCAGCAGCGCACCCTTGCCGATCCGGTATTCGAGAAAGCCGATGGTGATGACCGAGAAGGAATAATCCTTCGTCGTCGTGTTCGCGCTGATCGCCAGGTCGATCAGCCGCAGGCTTTCGCGCCCCTCCACCTTCTCGACCTTGCCGGCGATGTCCTTCGGCAGGACGACCTTGCTGCCCTCGACCAGCGAGGCACGGAAGGCACCCTCGGGCAGGGTGAGCGTCGTCTCGAAGGCAAGCGCCTGCGGCCCGCTGCCGATCTCGCCCCGGCCGGTCAGCTCGGCCTCGAAGGTGAAGGCCCCGCCACTATAGGTGCTGGTGATGTACAGGCTGGGGGTGATGCGGATGAGATCGAGCAAAGGGAAGGCTTCGCTGTACCCCAGCCCGAGCGCGAACCGCGCGCCCTCCACCCCGTCCAGCGGGGTGGACACTTCCAGCCGCTGCAGGCCGGGAACCACCTTGTCCATGGTGCCGAAGGCATCGCTGAGCCTGTCGCCCAGCTCCGGAACGAGGCTCTTGATCAGCGCGCCGGCCTTGATCGGGTCGGGCGCATCGGCAATGAGCGTGAGCTGCCGGCTGCGGGCATTCACCTCGATCGAGGTCGCCAGCTTCTGCTGGTCGAGCGCGATGGCGCCGTGCAGTGCCAGCGTGAAGGGCGTGGCCGCGCCGTCCGCGGCCTCCCCTTCCGCGCCCACGCCTTCCACCCCGACGCTGGCGCGGAGCAGCGCGATGGTGAGGCGCCCGCCCAGCAATTGCAGCGGGGCGACGGACAAAGCGGCGCTGGCCTCGATCCGGTAGCCCTGCGGGAGACTACTCCCCTGCGGGAGCTTGCCGACACTGCCGGCGACGCGCACGCTGCCGTCGAGTCCGAAGCGCGTGCGCAGCGCCGGGTCGATCTCCGGCAGCAGGGTCGCCTCGCCGGTGAAGTTGATGCCACCGCGCAGCGGCGCCAGATCGTGCGGCCAGTCCGCCTGCAGCGCCCGCGCCGTGTCCGCGATGAGGGCGCGGTCCTTGGCGCTGACCTTGCCGACGGCGGCGTGGATGGCGCCGAAATCATAGGAGGAATAGCAAAGCTGCGCCGCGCGCAGGCCCAGCGCCTTGTCGATCACCGCCTTTGCCGGCTTGAGGTCGGCATAGGCATCGCCCGGGCGCCAGACGTCGCGGCGCTCGGTGGAGGAAACGAACAGCCGCGTCGCCAGCGTGCGGGCGCCGCTTTCGGCGAAGACCGGCAGTTCGAACCGGCGCGCCGAGACCGTGGCGCCGCCCTCGGCAAGCGCGGCCAGCCACAGATCCAGCTGGGCGCAGCCATGATCCTTCAGCGCCAGCGTCTCGAACTGCTCCGGATCGACCTTGGACACGGGGACAACCGCGAGCGCGCCCTTCCCCTCTTTTCCGCCGGCCATCTTGCTTGCCCTTTACTGAGAACGTCGCGGCCAGAGAGGTCGGCGACGGGGAAATCTTCACGCCTCGACGTCAAGAAGATCGAAGAACTTGGTGATATCTGACAGTTCGACGGGGAATGCGGCGCTTGTCCGGACACTTCGGGAGGCTTCCGACTGCATTCTCTTGACGTCCTCCTCCAGACCCTTCGCCTGATCGCGCAGATTCTTCAGGGGATCTTCGGGCAGGTCGTTCACATTGACCACCTCGACACCGGACAGCGACTTCGTCCGGTTGATATTACCAGGTTCATTCATCTTGAACTTGTAGTTTCTTACATAGTTGCGCCATGGATTACGTATCAGAACGAATTTAATTGGAGTTTCTATTCCATTTCGCCTGATGTTCATGGTCTCAGTTCCAGAAACCTCATAAGCATGTCCGGCCGCTAGGCCTTTGTGTTTTCCATCGACGACTGTTTTCATTATGTAGTAGTTATTTTTCTTGAAAATATTTCGGGTCGAGGCGAAAGCCGCCCGGTTATTGACGCCTGGGCCGCAAACGGCATTGATGCGGTCAAATATCCGCGCCTGATAATCGGCGTATTCACCCGTTCCTCGTTTTCCGGGAAAGGATGCCGTGACGTAAATATCGATCAGCTCTCCGAAATTCAGATCGACCATATGATCGCGGCTGAGATCGATATTGTTTCTAACTATGGTCGCTAGAATCGGGCGTATATCGGTCGTCCGTGTTTCGCGCACGAGGTCGATCTTGCTTTCAAGCATCGAGGCCAGTCGTGATATAGCTCGCCGGTTATTCGTCCTCGTCTGCATGACATGCTGACGGATTGCCGCTTGCAGGATCGCCGCCGCGCCCGGCGGCATGACCGCGCCGGCCAGTGGCGTCGTCACCGTCGCGACCCTGCGCTTCAGGGCGGTAAGGAAGCGATCCAGGGTGTCCTCCCAGGTCTCGCCGAAGGGATTTGGCAGCGTCTCGTCAAGCATGCAGCGCAGTAATTGCGCCCGATAAACACGTTGATCGACGTTTTGTTCGTCACCATCCGCGTCGACAAACGAGAAACTCTCCGTGATATCGTTCATTGCCCTGCCGCAAAGATGCGTATAGGCGCGGGCAGGATTTCCGCCCTCCAGCGCCTCTTTATAGTCGGCGGCATAGCGCGCGTGCAGGTGCGCGGGCGGGACAGACTGCACCGCGTGCGGAAATGGCCAGGGCGGCGCTGGCGGCAGCGGCGCCGGCCGGTCGGGGAGCGCGATCAGACCCACGTGCAACAGGGGCTGAAGGTAATAGGTGCGGAAGAACGCATAGGCCTTCTCGATGAAATAAGGCCAGATCGCGCCATGCCCCTGCATGTCCGCATCAGCGCTGCCGCGGATCTCCTTCAATATTGTCCGCTGAACGCCGACAATCACCGGCGCGAAGCCCGCCCCGCGCGGCGCGAAGAAACGCACATACACATGCGTCTTGGTGCTTGCCATCATGTCGACGAGGAGGTAGGGCCGCGTGCGTATCAGCGCATTGATCGCCGAGAGAAGGTAGCAATCGCCGATCTTCTCCTGTTTTACATCCTTGAAATCGATCGATGCATTGAACAATGGCTCGCCGTTCGCGACATAGTGATGTTTCGCGTCCGGAGGCGGAAGATGCACGTCATCGAACTGGTGATACGACCAGTGCGCGAAGGGAACAGGATGGGCCGGAACGGCCATGGTGGGCCGTGTATACTTCAACGTTCCTTTCCGGTTCGCCGCATCGACGACATACTTCGCCATGCCCCGCCTCCAACCCATCTCAGCCATCGAGTGGCAGCCTGACACCTACAGGTTGTATCGTCAATGATTGCAATCGGCGTTTTTTTTCGCGCAGCCGCGCGCGCGCCCGCCTCGGCCGAACGTCCAAACTTCCGGAAAGGCTTAGCTATTTCAGGAAGGCCGGCAGTCTCGGCCGGCGCGCACGGGCAAAAATGTCGCGGGGAGGATGCAACCGCACGTTTAGCCGGCGCATCGCCCGGGCGGCGGCGGGGCCGGCCGCGACCGCGTGAGGGCGCGCCCCGCGCTCTCACGCACCGGCATAGGCCGGCGCCTTTGCGGTGGAGAGCACGCGAAACACCCCGTCGCGGTCCACCACCGTGCCGCAGCTGGTGACATAGTCCGGCCGGGGCAGCAGGCGGCTCTGCCCGAGTTCCATATGCACGTCGATCAGGCAGTCGACGAACTGGCGGGCCAGCTTGAAGTCGGCGGCGGCGGGACCCATCATCGCGGTGATCGGGTTGACGATCCGCACCCGGTCCGGCCGCAGCGCCCGCAGTGCGCCGCTGGCGATGAGCGGCTGCGCCGTGTGGTCGAGCACATAGCCGATATTGCGCCCCGAGAGGATCAGCGCCAGCTGCGACTGGATGCCGAGGCCGATGTCGCCGCAGGTGTCGGCGCGGCGGGCACGCTCGGGATGGTAGTATTCGAGGTGCCCGCGGCTGCAATAGGCGGCGGATTCGATGTCCTCCAGCGTCAGCTCTTCCTCCGGAATGGCGAAGAGCGGATGGCGGTGGCCGCAGCACATGAAGCCCTGCTCGTCGAACAGGTGCTCATAGCTCAGTTGGGCGTAATGCTCGTTCACCAGCCCGATGCCGACATGCAGCATGCCGTCGGCCACCCGCCCGGCCAGCTGGAAGCCGAGCATGACCTCCATGCGGAAGCGGACATTGGGGTAATAGTCGGAAAAGCGGCGAATGGCGTCGTGCAGGCGCGCCGACGGGTTCTCGACAATGCCGTCCTGAATGCCGATGGAGAGTTCGTAGACGGTGTTCTGGTTGATGTTCGAGGCCTTCTGCTTGAAGGCCTCGACCGAGGCGAACAGTTCCTTCGCCGCCTTGTAGACCACCTCGCCCTCGCGGAAGAGCTTGAAGCCCTTCGGCCCGCGCCGGCACAGCCGCGTGCCGAGGCGGATCTCCAGCGATTTCAGGTTCTCGCTGAGGGTGGATTGCGACAGGTTGAGCGCCGCCTGCGCGGCGGTGAAGCTTCTCTCCTCGACGATGGTGCAGAAGCAGCGCAGCAGCTTCAGGTCGATATCGTAGATCTGGCTGATGTGCGACATGGCTAGGCCTCGCTCCGTGTCGATGATGCCCCTTTCCCCCCGGTGCAGCGCACATAGCAATTTGTGCGCCGCAGCTGCGGCGGCGCGCCATTGCTGAACTTCCCGCGCGCGGCGGGCGGGCGTGCCGCTTGCCGGCGGTGCCGTTTGCACAGTGTTTGCCCACCCGGACGCCCTCTGCCCAATGTTGAGCCGCCCCTGAGCGGAACATCGCTTGGGCTTTTGGCAATGGTGGCAGCGCGGAGCCCCGGCCTAGGCTGCCACCTCGTGTTGAGCAGGCAGATGGGGCAGCGTCATGAGTCCACGACCGTTACACCTCGGGTGGTTCACCAATTTCGCGGTCGACGAGTGGACGCGGCCCTTCACCGGCGGCGGCGGCGACCCGTGGGACGGAAAATTCTACATCGATATGGCGCAGGCCATGGAGCGGGCCTGCTTCGACTACATCATGCTGGAAGACACGCTGATGATCTCGGAGGCCTATGGCGGCACCAACGAGGTTTATCTCAAGCACAACATCATGGGGCCGAAGGCCGACCCCTCGCCGATGGCGGCGCTGATCGGGGCGAACACCAAAAATCTCGGCGTGGTGGCGACCTTCTCCACCATGGCCTACCCGCCCTTCATGCTGGCGCGGCTGTGCTCGACGCTGGACAGCCTCTGCAAGGGCCGCTTCGGCTGGAACATCGTCACCACGGGCGAGGACCTCGCTGCCGAGAATTTCGGCATGGACAAGCTGCCGCCGCGCCAGGAGCGCTACGACATGGCGGACGAGTATGTGGAGCTGTGCAAGCAGCTCTGGGGCAGCTGGGACGCCGACGCCGTGGTGCGCGACCGGGCCACCGGCACCTATGCCGACGCCTCCAAGGTCCGGCCGATCCATTTCGAGGGCAAGTATTTCAAGAGCCGGGGGCCGCTGAACTGCGTGCCCTCGCCGCAGCAGCGCCCCGCCTTCGTGCAGGCCGGCGGCTCGCCGCGCGGGCGGCAGTTCGCGGCGATGACCGCCGACAGCATCATCGCCCCCTCGATGGGCGTCGCCGGCCTGAAGGCCTATCGCGACGACGTGCGGGCGCGGGCGGAAGCCGGCGGGCGCGACCCGGACGAGATCAAGGTGCTGTTCGTCGTCGCCCCCATTCTCGGCGAGACCGAGGAGGAGGCGAAGGCGAAGGCCGCGCGCATCATCGAGGCGCCGGACTATTGCGAGAAGGCGCTGGCGCTGATCGCCGCCATCACCGATATCGACTTTTCCACATTCGACCTCGACGCCCCCCTGCCCCACCTCACCACCAATGGCGAACAGGGCTCGCTCGACGCCTTCCAGCAGACCGGCTCGGGCAAGACGCTGCGCCAGCTCTGCGCCGACCAGCTCTCGCGCGGGCTCGACGGCCTGATCGGCACGCCCGACCAGGTAGCCGAGCGCATGGGCGAGGTGATGGCGGAAGTGGGCGGCGACGGCTTCCTCATTACCCGCCCGTTCACCGCCAATATCAGCCGGCAATACATCACCGATATCTGCGAGGGGCTGGTGCCGGCCCTGCAGCACCGGGGCCTCGCCCGTACCCGCTACACCGAGGGCGCCACGCTGCGGCAGCTGCTGCGGGAGTTCTGAGGGCGGGCGGACCACTCTTCCACCGGCGTCATCCCGGAAGGACCGCAGGTCCTGTCCGGGATGACGTGCGTCTGCCTGAGGACGATCCCGGCTCGCCGCCTTCGGCGCCGGCCGGGATGACGTTTAACCCGCGGATGCCGCCCTTCTCAGCGCAGGATCTGCGCGAGGAAGTGGCGCAGGCGTTCGCTTTCAGGGGCGTCGAAGAAGCGGGCGGCATCGCCCTCCTCGACGATCTCGCCCCGGTCCATGAACACGCAGCGATCCGCCACCCGGCGGGCGAAGCCCATCTCGTGCGTGACGCAGATCATGGTGACGCCGCTGGCGGCGAGTTCCTCGATCACCCCCAGCACCTCCTTCACCATTTCCGGGTCGAGCGCCGAGGTCGGCTCGTCGAACAGCAGGATGCGCGGCTCCATGCACAGGGCGCGGGCGATGGCGACGCGCTGCTGCTGGCCGCCGGAGAGGCGCGCGGGGTATTTGCGCGCCTGGTCGGCCAGATGCACTCGCTCCAGATGCGCCATGGCGAGCTTTTCCGCCTGCGCCTTCGACAGGCCCCGGTTGAGACGCGGCGCCAGCATGCAGTTTTCCAGCGCGGTGAGGTGCGGGAACAGGTTGAAGTGCTGGAACACCATGCCGACTTCCTGGCGGATGTCCTGCACCGTGCCTTCATCATTGGTCAGCGCGATGCCGTTGACCACGATCCGTCCGGCATCGTGCCGCTCCAGCGCGTTGATGCAGCGGATGAGGGTCGACTTGCCCGAGCCGGACGGGCCGCAGATGACGAGCCTTTCGCCGCGCCGGACCTGGAGGTCGACACCGGCAAGCGCGCGATGGGCGCCGTAGCGCTTCACCACCTGTTCGAGGAGGATGGCGGGCTCGGGGGCAAGGTCGGGAGCGTGTGCGCGGGCGCTCATGGCGTCACCTTCACCCGGCCGGCCAGAGCGCCCAGCCCCTGCCGGCCGGGAAGGACGACCGGGGCGTCCTCGGCGGTGTGGCGGCCGAGCCAGCGGCCCCAGAAGGTGAAGCCGACGCGGATCAGGTTGACGAATGCCCAGTAGAAGGCGGCGGCGCAGAGAATGGGCGTGAACGGGTCATAGGTCTGCTCGAAGATCGAATTGGCCACCGCCATCAGGTCGGTGATCGTCACCACCGAGACGATGGCGGTGCCCTTGACGAAGCTCACCACCTCGTTCTGGTAGGCTTTCAGCCCGTAGCGCAACGCGAGCGGCATCCGCACCCAGAGGAAGATGTTGCGCCGGGTGATGCCGAGCGCCTCGCTGGCCTCGACAATGCCGTGCGGCACGGCGAGCAGGCTGCCGCGCAGCACCTCCACCATATAGGCGGCATGGTTGAGACTGAGCGCGACGATGGCGCAGCCGAAGGGCGAGCCGAACACGATCCAGAACGGGCCATTGCGCAGCGCCTCGATCTGGCCGAGGCCGTAATAGACGAGATAGAGCAGGATCAGCAGCGGGGCGCCGCGAAAGAACACGACGAAGATCTCCGCCGGCAGCGCCAGGGCCCGCCGCGCCGACATGCGGGCGAAGCAGATCGGGAAGGCCAGCGCCAGCCCGATGAGGAGCGGCAGCACGGTGAGGAACACCGTCACCCCCAGCCCGTCGACCAGCGCCGGCAGGCTTTCCCAGGCAAGGGCGGGATCGATCGGCAGCGCGTTCATGCCTCGGCCTGCGCGGGAGAGCGGACAGGGGCGCGGCGCTGGCCACGGTCGAGCCGGGTCTCCAGACGGTTGGCCAGCCAGAGGCTAGCGGCGCTGAAGGCGATGAACATCAGCGCGGTGGCAATGAAGAAGATGAAGGGTTCCTTGGTCGCCCCCGCCGCAATCTTGGCGGCCGCGACCAGATCCTGCAGCCCGGCCAGCGAGACCAGCGGCGTCTCCTTCAGCATGAAGCTCCACACATTGACCAGGCCGGGGAGAGCCAGCCGCATCACCTGCGGCAGGATCACCCGTCCCCACATGATGAAGGGAGGAATGGCGAGCGCACGGGCGCCCTCGAACTGGCCCTTGGGCAGGTTCTCGATCGCCCCGCGCACCAGCTCGGCGACATAGGCGGCATAGACGATGCCGAGCGCGGCGACGCCGGCGCCGAAGGGGGAGATGTCGATCCGGGCGCCGAACTCGCCCAGCACCGCGCCCAGCATGGCGCTGCCGCCATAGAAGATCAGGAAGATCACCAGCAGCGAGGGCACGCCCATGAAGATCGAGGCATAGACCCGCCACGCGGCGCGGATGACGCGGTTGCGCGAGAGCGTCGCCACCCCGATCAGCACGCCGAGCACGAAGGCCAGGGTGAAGCTGGCGAGGAACAGCTCCAGCGTGATGAGCGCTCCCTCGCCGAGCTGGCGCAGATAGCCTGCCAAATCGGCAAGGGAGAGGTTCGTCATCCGCCGTTCTCCGGTGGGCGCGCGGGTCAGGTCACTTGTCGCAGGGGGCTTCCGCCGCGAGCGTGGCCACCGGCACGTATTTCTTGCGGATGGTGGTGTAGGTGCAGTCCTTGATCATCTCGGCCAGCGCGGTGTTGACGCGCGCGACCAGCGCTTCGCTCTTCTTCGGGAAGATCCAGCTATAGCCGCGCTCGGCCTCGGGAATGGCGGGGTCGCCCAGCCAGTGGTCGCCGCCGGCGAGCATGTAGTCCTTGCCCTCGGGCTTGGCGATCAGCTCCAGCGTCCAGTTGATCTTGGAATCGAAGACGAGGTCGAGCCGGCCGGCGAGCAGGTCGAGCTTCATCTGGTCGGGGTTGTCGTAATAGACCTCGACGAAGGTGTCCTTGCCGAAATGCTTGTGGATGTAGGGCACCATCGAGGCGCCGCGCTGCAGGGCGATGCGCAGGCCCTTGCCGGTGACGCCTTCCTTGGTGAGCGTGTAGTTGCTGTCCTTCTTCACGATGAAGGTCGCCGGATTATAGACGATCGGCGTGGCGAAGAGCGCCTTCTCGACCCGCTCGGGGGTCGGCGAGATCTGGGTGACGATGCCGTCGAACTTGCCCTGCAGCATCGACGGGATCAGCGCCTTGAAGTCCATGACCACGATCTCGCAGTCGGCACCGATGCGCTTGCACATTTCGCGCGCCAGCTCCGGCTCCATGCCGGTGAGCGTGCCTGACGCCTCGACCATGGAGAAGGGCGGGTAGACGCCCTCATTGCCGAGCTTGAGCTTTTCGGCGGAGGCGGCCGACAGGCCGGCGCTGGCGATGAGCACGCCGAGGGCGAAGGCACCGGCCCGGCGGAGAGGATGATGCGGCAGGCATGTGATCATCGGCGTCGTGTCCTGGTGAGGGGCGAGGGTTCGGTGCTGGGGGGTCAGAACTCGGTCAGCGTGTCGCGCAGATGCTGATGCTCATAGGCGCGGCGGGTCAGGCCCCGGCGCTGCAGCACCGGCACCAGCCCGTCGGTGATGGTGGAGACGGAGCGGCGCGAGACATCCGACAGCGCGATGAGGAAGCCGTCGCCGCCGATCTCCTGCATGATCTCGTCCATCTGGCTGGCGACGCTGTCCGGCGTGCCGACGACATCGACGCAATAGCCGCAGCTGACATGGTCGATCATCGCCTCGCGCAGCGGCTTGTCGCCGGCGCGGGTGAGGAATTGCGAGAGGCTCGACTGGTGGCCATTGGTGGTCAGGCTGAGCTGGCTCACCGGCGTGTCGAGGTCGAGACTGGAGAGGTCGAGATTGGTGCTCCAGCCGAAGCGGGCCATGCGCGCATCGAGATTCTGCGCGGCGGAGACGCGGCGCTGCTCGGCCGCCCATTTCGCCTGGTCCTCGGTCTCGGCGACGATGGGCGAGAGCAGGAACAGGATCTTGCAGTCGTCGGGGTTGCGCCCCATCCCGGCCATCTGGGCGCGGACATCGTCGCGGTACTGCTTCATCGCGGCGACGCCGTTCGGCGCGGCGACGATGGTGTCGGCATGGGTGGCGGCGATCTTGCGGCCGCTCTTGGAGCCGCCGGCCTGCGCGATGACAGGCAGCCCCTGCGGGCAGGGCCCGGAATTGAGCGGCCCGCGCGAGGCGTAATGGGCGCCCTTATAGTCGATGGTGTGGACCTTGGCCGGGTCGATCAGCACGCCGTTCTCAAGGTCGTTGATGATCGCGCCCGGCTCCCACGAGCCCCACAGCGCCTTGACGATGTCGATATATTCCTCCGCCATCACATAGCGCTGGTCGTGCTCGGGCAGCTTCTCCATGCCGAAATTCTGGGCGGAGAAGTCGGACGAGCCGGTCACCATGTTCCAGCCGGCGCGCCCACCGGAAATCTGGTCGAGCGAGGAGACGATGCGGGCGGTGAGGTAGGGGTGGTAGGCGAAGGTGGAGAGCGTCGGCACGATGCCGAGCTTGCGGGTGGAGGCGGCCAGCAGGGTGGCGACCACGCTCGGTTCCTGCCGGGGAATGCAGATGCCGCCCTTCAGGAAGATGTCGCGCGAATTCTGCCAGTTCTCGCCGACATAGATCGAATCCTCGATCAGGAGATAGTCGAAGCAGGCCCGCTCCATCGAGCGCACGAGGTCGACGAAGAGATCGGCACCCATCCAGTCCTGGCCGATATTGCCGGTCCACGGCTCGCCCCAGGCCTGGATGCTGGAGCCCTGGAGAAACCAGGCGAGATGGAAGGGATTCGCCGTCATTTACGCACCTTTGTCCTGATCCGCGCGCCGACTTCCATCGACACGCAGGGCAGGTTAAGGGCGCGACACCCGGGGGGAGTATCGCCAAGAGGCGAAGCTTGGTTGTCTGCTTTAGAATTAAGCCTGCCTAAAACAGGTGCAGACTGGGCATTGCGGCAACCGCGCAAAGAAAATGCCGGGCCCTTTCGAGCCCGGCATCCTGATCGGTGAAGCGAGCGTCACGCGCGGTAGCGGGCGCGCTCCTTCTGGACTTCCGGCGCGGTATAGGCCGGCGCCTCGGGGTCGAAGCGGGTCCAGCCCTCGTCGCGATAGAGGCGCTCGCGCGCCGTCACGTCGACGGCGGCCTCGTCGTCGAGAATGGCCTGGGCCTCGGCCTCATGCTCGTCGGGAACGCGGGCGGAGACGACGGTGCCGCCGCGGCGCACGCCCTCGGCATAGACATGCGCCCGCTCCTCGGGCACGCCCTCGGAGGTCATCGCGCCGACCATGCCGCCGACGGCGCCACCGGCCGCCGCACCGGCGACGAGGCCCGCCCCGGTCGCCACCAGCCAGCCAGCCGCCACCACCGGGCCGACGCCGGGAATGGCCATCAGGCCAAGGCCGGTGAGCAGGCCTCCGGCGCCGCCGAGCACGGCACCAATACCGGCGCCGGTCGCCGCGCCCTCGCCCGCATGGCTCTCGTCATGCGCCTCGGTGCGGGTTTCAGTGCGGGTTTCGGTGCGGGCGTCGGTCCGCGTGGCCGTGGTGTCGCTGCCATACCAGTCATCGGCATTGTTGGCGACGAGGCTGATCTGGGCGCGGTCGATGCCCAGGGCCTGAAGCTTGTTCACGGCCGTGAGGGCGTCGTCATAATTGTCGAAAAGTCCGGAAACGGTCGCCATGATGGGGTCCTCCCAGCGGATCCTGTCGGGGATCCTGGTTACAGTCAGTTCGGAAAGACGTTGCCCTGATAGTCCAGCGCGACGTCATGCGGGGCGCCGGCCTTCATGGCCTTGCCGCGCCAGACGCCGTCGGCATCCTTGGCAAGGGCGGTCACGTCGGAAAAGCCGCGCGCCTCAATGCGCTCCTTGGCCTGCGCCTCGGTGAAGCTGTTGGCGCCCTTGGCGGGCATTGCCGGCTGGGCCGCGTTCTCGGTGGTCACGGCGGGGGTGGCGGGATCCTGAGCGGCCGGCGGGGTCTGGGCCCAGGCGGGAACAGCGATCGCGACCGCTGCGAGAAGGGGCAGAACGTGCTTCATTGGATGGCCCTCTGATCACAAAATGTGAAGAGTGAACGCCATTTAGGCAGAACAGTTCCGTAGCCTCGCCACGCGGGGAGCAGCCGTTGTGGCAGGCTCAGGGACCGGGAAGGTAGGCAGATGAGGCAAGCGGAAAGCGGCCGGAAAAGCCGGCTGGCGCGGGCGCGCGAGCCGGCGTGACGACGGCCCTTTACCCCGGCCCTTGACCCGGGTGGCCGGCGCGCTTGATTAGTCAGCGGGCACCGTGCAAGGACATGCCATGAACAACCGTCTTCCCGTCACGGCCATCCTCACCGCGCTGGCGCTATCCGCCAGCGCAAGTGTCGTCGCGGCGCAGTATTCGGGCAATCCCGGCTTGCGTAATCCGGGCGCGACGACGCCCACTCCGAAGCAGGCTGGCAAGCCGCCGAAGACCTACCAGCCCGCAGCGCAGCCGACCCCGGCCGCCCGTCAGCTCAACCCCAATCCGAGTTGCGTCACCTTGCCGTGCAACGCCCCGCCGATCATCCTCCGGGACCCCTCCTGAGGCGAGGTCCAGCGGGGCCTCTTCGGCGCCGACGGGAGGCTTAAAGCCCTGCCGCCTTGCGCAGGGCGGCGTTGACGCGCTCCTGCCAGCCGGGGCCGTCCTTCTGGAAATGCTCCAGCACCTCCCGGTCGAGCCGCAGCGACACCATTTCCTTCGCGTTCGGCAGAGCCGGGGATTTCGCCGCCGGCGCGGCCTCCGGCAGTTTGGGCGCGGTCTTGGCGGTGGCGCTCTTGAACGCCGCTTCGGCGACATCGCGGGCGGAGCCGATGGTGCGTCTCGTGGGGGTCATTGCCATAGGGGGTCCTCGAATCTCCTGCAGGGTACAACTCAACCCCGCCCGCCCGCCAGCCTGCGGGAAAGGTTATCCGGTGCGGGGCGCGCGCCGGGACGGGCGGCCGGTCACAGCCGCGCGACGCGGCGGATAAATCCTGCCGGCACCCTTGCGGGGCGGCCTCGGCCCGCCCACCCTCCGGCGCGCCCGGCTCAAACGGGCGGAGAGGGTCCTCATGTCCTACGGCTTCCTCGACATCGCGATCACCCCCAGCGTCCGTGCGGCGCAGGAGCAGATGGGCGTCGACCATCTCTGGGCGGATTTCCGGGGCGAGCGCGCCTCCGACCGCTTCACCCGCAGCGAGGAGCTGTTCATCGCCGCGCGCGACAGCTTCTACATCGCCAGCGTGTCCGAGACCGGCTGGCCCTATGTCCAGCACCGGGGCGGGCCGCCCGGCTTTCTCAACGTCATCGACGAGCGCACGCTCGCCTTTGCCGATTACAGCGGCAACCGCCAGTACATCAGCACCGGCAATTTTGCCGCCAATGGCCGGGCCTGCCTGTTTTTGATGGACTATCCCCGCCGCACCCGGCTCAAAATCTACGCCCATGCCGAGATCCTTGCGCTCGATGCCGAGCCGGAGCTGACGGAAAAGGTGAGCCCTCAGGGCTACCGCGCCCGGCCGGAGCGCCTGTTCCGGCTGCGGCTCGACGCCTTCGACTGGAACTGCCCGCAGCACATCACCCCGCGCTTCACTGAAGCGGAGATCACGGAGGCCATTCGGCCGCTGCGTGACCGCCTGGCGCAGTTGGAAGCGGAGAATGCCGACCTTCGCGCCCGCCTCGGCACGGAGGGAAAGGCGGGCTGAGTCCCCGGGCCCGGGCGGCGTCGTTCTCAGTGCCCCTTGGCCGGGCCGGGCGGCTGAAGCGTCGCCCAGCCGGTGTCGGCGCCGGCCGGGGTGATCGCCTCACGCTCGCGCGTGCTGCGCAGGATGTGCGCCTTGGCGATCATGTTGGCGCTGATCGGCGCGGTGAGGAACAGGAACAGCGTGATCAGCAGCTCATGGATGGAGAGCTGGCCGTGCTGGGTGAAGAAATAGAGCATGGAGGCGATGAGCAGGCTGCCAATGCCCAGCGTCGTCGCCTTGGTCGGTCCATGCAGCCGGCGCATTGTGTCCGGCAGCTTCGCCAGACCGAGCGAGCCGACCAGTAGGAAGAACGCGCCGATGACGAGCAGCGCGCTGATGATCAGTTCCACCACAAATGCCATCACCGCCTCACTCGATCACATTGCCGCGCAACAGGAATTTGCAGAACGCCACCGTCGTCACGAAGCCGACCATGGCGAACAGCAGCGCCACCTCGAAATACATGGTGGTAGCGAAGAGGACGCCGAACAGGACGATGAGGGCGATGGCGTTGATCGCCAGCGTATCCAGCGCCAGAACGCGGTCGGGAGCGTGCGGCCCCTTGAGCAGCCGATAGAGCGTCAGCACCAGCGACAGGCCGACGGCGCCCACGGCGATCATCGCGGCGGTGGCGATCATTCGAAGATCCTCTTCAGGCGGCGCTCATACCGGCTCTTGACGGTGGCCACGACCTCGTCCGGGTCCGACGTCTCCAGGCAATGCACCAGCAGCGCGCGGCCATCGGCGCTGATATCGGCGCTCACCGTGCCGGGCGTCATGGTGATGGTGCCGGCGAAGACCACGATCGCCTCCGGCGTCTTCAGGTCGAGCGGCACGGTGACATAGCGCGAGTGCAGGCTCTCCCCGCGCCGGAACAGGATGAGCCACGCCACCTGCACGTTCGAGACCACGATGTCCCACAGCACGATGAGGACATATTCGGCGATGGTGAGCGGCGCCTTCAGCCGCACCCGGTCCGGCCAGAAACGGGCGGTGTACCAGGGAATGAGCAGGCCCAGCGCCACGCCGAGAAGGACGCCGCCGGCGCTGATCTCGTTCAGCAGCAGCGACCAGACCACGGCGATGACGACCGACAGGACCGGATGAGGAAGGAGCCGCGCCATCATCGTCTCACTCCCCCCGCCCGGCGGAACGGTGGTTCGTCGGGCCCAGCACCGCCTCGACATAGGCCGCGCGGTCGAGCGCCTGCCGGGCGGTGGCGTCCATCCAGACCATGGCCGGGCCGGCAGCCCCCGTCCAAGCGCCGGTGAGGGCGATGAGAAGGACGATGGCGGTCAGCGGCAGCGGGGCGAGCCGCCGGCGCGGCCCCTCGCCCGCCGGCCCGCTGGCCCAGAACAGCACGGCGCCGGCCCGCACGAAGCCGAGCGTCAGGGCGAGGCTGGTGCCGAGGATGAGCGCCCAGAGCCACGGCCAGCTGGCCGAGGTCCGCACCGCCTCCAGGATCATCACCTTGCCGAGGAAGCCCGACAGCGGCGGCAGGCCGACCATGGCCACCGCGCAGAGCAGGAACAGCCCGCCGACCAGCACCTCGCCGCGCATGGCGGGGCCCGGCAGCAGGCGATCGCCCATGGTGCCGCGCCCTTCCAGCACCAGCCCGGCGAGCAGGAACAGCGCCGCGCCGGCGAGCGAGGAATGGACGATGTAATAGAGCGCGGCGGAGACGCCGGCTTGGTCGAACAGCCCCAGCGCGATCAGCAGCGTGCCCATCGAGGCGACAATGGCGAAGGCGGACAGGCTGCGCAGGCTGCGGCTGCCAACCACGCCAACCGTGCCAAGCAGCAGCGTCACCACTGCCGCCGGCAGGACGAAGGGCGCGGCGACAAGCGCCAGTGCGCCCGCTTCCGCGCCGAACACCAGCCCATAGACCCGCAGGATGGCGTAGGCGCCGACCTTGGTCATGATCATGAAGATCGCGGCGGCCGGGGCCGAGGTGGCGGCATAGGTCGCCGGCAGCCACCAGTGCAGCGGCACCAGCGCCGCCTTGGTGGCGAACACCAGGAACAGCAGCAGCGCGCCGGCCTTCAGCAGCCCTTGATCGGCCGGCGCGACCTCCGGCACCTTCATGGCGAGATCGGCCATGTTGAGCGTGCCGGTGACGGCATAGATCAGCCCGACGCCGATGAGGAACAGCGCCGAGGCGATGAGGTTGATGGCGACATAGTGGAAGCCCGCCTTCAACCGCGCCGCGCCGCCGCCATGCAGCATCAGCCCGTACGAGGCGATCAGCATGACCTCGAAGAACACGAACAGGTTGAACACGTCGCCGGTGAGGAAGGCGCCGTTGATGCCCAGCAGCTGGAACTGCAGCAGCGTGTGGAAATGCTGCCCGCGCCGGTCCCAGCCGGCGGAAGCGTAGAGCACGACGCACAGCGCCAGAATGCCGGTCAGCACCAGCAGGCTTGCCGACAACTGGTCGAGCACCAGCACGATGCCGAAGGGCGCCGGCCAGTCGCCCAGCCGATAGGCCTGCGGCACCCCGTCGGAGGCCTGCACCGCGAGGCCGATGGCCACCAGCAGGCCGAGCGCGGTGGCGACGATCGAGACAATGCGCTGGGCGACCAGCCGGTGCCGCAGCGTCAGCAGCAGGAAGGCCGCGGTGAAGGCCGGCAGCACCGCCGGCATGATGATCCAGTTGTTCATGCCCGTGCCGCCCCGCCCCGCTCGCGGCCGGCATCCCCGCCTTCCGGCGCGGGAACATGTTCCTCGGCCGCGTCGGCGAGGCTGAGATCGGTGCGGTCCGAGCCGGTCTCCAGGAAGCCGCGCAGCCCCAGCACCACGATCAGCGCGGTCATGCCGAAGGAGATGACGATGGCGGTGAGCACCAGCGCCTGCGGCAGCGGGTCGGTATAGGCCGCCCCCGGCGTGATGATCGGCGGCAGGTCGACGGTGAGCCGGCCCATGGCGAACAGGAAGGCGTTGACCGCGTAGGAGAGGAAGGTCAGGCCGACAATGACCGGGAAGCTGCGCCCCTGCAGGATCAGGAACAGGCCGGTCGCGGTCATCAGGCCGATGGCGCTGGCAACGAGGATTTCCATGGCTCAGGCCTCCCTCGGCTGGTGGTGCGGGGGCGCGGCCGCGAGCGGCAGGTCCATCGGCTGTTCCGGCGTCGGCAGCGGGTCCACGCTCTGGCCGACCCGCGAGAGCTGCGACAGCGAGAGCACCATCACCCCCACCACGGTGAGGAAGACGCCGAGGTCGAACAGCAGCGCCGAGGCCAACTCGAAGGTGCCGACCACCGGCAGGGTGAAATAGCCGAAGGTGCTGGTGAGGAAGGGCAGGCCGAACGCCCAGGCGGCGATGCCGGTGAGCCCGGCAATGCCGATTCCGGCGCCGATCATCGCCTGGGAATCCAGCCGCTTGCGATCGGCCACCCAGCGATAGCCGGAGGCGATATATTGCAGCATCAGCGCGATCGCCACCACGAGGCCGGCGATGAAGCCGCCGCCCGGCTGGTTGTGCCCGCGCAGGAAGATGAACACCCCCACCGCCAGCGCCAGCGGCAGCATGGCGCGCGCCGCCACGACCAGCATCGGCGGATGGACGTCGCCCGATTCCACCTTCGGCTGCAGCGCCCGCACCCGCCGCAGCGCCCCGGCCGGCAGCTTGGGATCGAGCAGGGCGAAGATCGCCACCGCCGCAATGCCGAGCACGATGATCTCGGCAAAGGTGTCGTAGCCGCGGAAGTCGACCAGGATGACGTTGACCACATTGGTCCCGCCCCCGCCCGGCTTCGACTGCGCCAGGAAATAGTCGGCGATCGAGGCGCCGTCGCGCGTCATCACCGCATAGGCGAGCCCGCCAATACCCAGCCCGCCAATGCCGGCGAGCGCGCCGTCGCGCCAGCGCGCCGGCAGGCTGAACTCGCGGGGGCTGGTCTTGGGCAGCAGATTGAGCGCCAGCAGCATCAAGATGGTGGTGACGACATCGACCGAAACCTGGGTCAGCGCCAGGTCGGGCGCCGAGAACTGCACGAAGCCGAGCGCCACGATCAGCCCGACCACGCTGGTCAGGATCAGCGCCAGCAGCCGGTCGCTGTGGCGCATCATGGTGGCGAGGCACGCCACCACCAGCGCCAGCCAGGCGACCAAGGCCGGCAGCGTGACCGGGAGCATCGCCCGCGTCCCAGCCGCATGCGGCGCGCTCACCATGGCAAAGAGGCCGGCGGCGATCAGCACGGCGAGGATCACCCTGAGATAGAAGGCCAGCGAACCGTCATGCAGCCACGCGGTGAGGCGGCGGGCGGCGAGGACCACGGCGTTGGAAGCGGCCTCGAACAGGTCGCGCGCCTCGGGCCGCGGGAAGCACCGCCGCAGCGCGTCCACCCGCGCCTGCGCCAGGAAGAACACGGCGCCGCCGGCAAAGGCGAGGACGCTCATGACCAGCGCCGGCGTCAGCCCGTGCCAGAGCGCGAGATAGTAGTCGGGCAACGGCCCGCCGATGACAGCGCCGGCGGTGAGCGCCACCAGAGCGCCCGCGACCGCGCCGGGAAACAGGCCAATCGCGATCACCGGCACGATGAGCAGGGCGACGGGCAGCCACATCCCCACCGGCGGATCGTGCGGGTGATGGGGATAATCGTGCCGGACCGGGCCGAGAAAGGTGCGGATGGCAAAGCGCGCGCAATAGGCGACCGAGAGCAGCGCGCCGACGGTCGCCAGCACCGGGAACAGCCAGGTGACGCCGGCATAGGAGGTGTGGGCGGCTTCCTCCAGCATCATTTCCTTCGACAGGAAGCCGTTGAACAGCGGCACACCCGCCATCGAGGCGGTGGCCAGCATCGCCAGCGTCGCGGTAATCGGCATCAGCCCGGCGAGGCCGCCGAGCCGGCGCACATCGCGGGTTCCGGCCTCATGGTCGACAATGCCGGCACTGAGGAACAGCGCCGCCTTGAAGGTGGCGTGGTTGAGAATGTGGAACACCGCCGCCACCGCCGCCATCTTCGTGCCGAGACCGAGCAGCATGGTGATGAGGCCGAGATGGCTTACGGTGGAAAAGGCCAGCAGGCTCTTCAGATCGGTGCGGAAATTGGCGATCCACGCGCCAATGACCATGGTCGCGAGCCCGACCGGCGCCACGATGAGGAACCACGCCTCGGTGCCGGCCAGCGCCGGCCACAGCCGCGCCAGCAGGAAGATGCCCGCCTTCACCATGGTGGCCGAATGCAGATAGGCCGAGACCGGGGTCGGCGCCGCCATCGCATGCGGCAGCCAGAAATGGAACGGGAACTGCGCGCTCTTGGTGAAGGCGCCGATCAGGATCAGCAGCAGCGCCGGCAGATAGAGCGGCGAGGCCTTGATAATGTCGCCGCGCGCCAGGATCTCGGAAATCTCGTAGCTGCCGGCGATATTGCCTAGGAGCAGCAGCCCGCCGATCAAAGCGAGGCCGCCGCCGCCGGTGACGATGAGCGCCATGCGCGCGCCCTGCCGCGCCTCGGCGAGATGGCGCCAGAAGCCGATCAGCAGGAAGGAGGTGAGGCTGGTGAGTTCCCAGAACACCAGCAGGAGGATGACGTTGTTCGACAGCACCACGCCCAGCATCGCCCCCTGGAACAGCAGGAGATAGGCGTAGAAGCGCCCCATCGGGTCGGCGCGGTCGAGATAGAACCGGGCGTAGAGAATGACCAGCAGGCCGATGATGAGGATCATCGCCGCGAAGAAGAAGCCCAGCCCGTCGAGCATGAAGGAGAAGGACAGCTGGATCTGCGGCACCCAGGGCAGGCTGACGCGCACCACCTCGCCGGCGAACACCGCCGGCGCCTGCGACAGCAGCAGGCCGAGCGCCGCCAGCGACACGAAGCCGGTCGCGCTGGCGCAGACATCGCGCCCCGAGCGGATGAGGAGCGCGGGCAGAATGGCGCCGATCAGCGGCAGCAGGGGAATGAGCCAGAGCACCATCAGACGGCCATCCCGCAGATTGCCAACCCATCCATGCGGCGCCCGTGCCGCGCCGGGGCGACAGACGCGCCGCGCGCCCCCTCACGCGCCCCCTGCGGCTGACGCGCGCCCGGCCGAAGGCCACGGGCGCGGCGCGGATGGCGGCCGCGGACCCCGGCCAAACCCTTGAAATCACAGTCTTTGGGAGACAATCGTGACAATCCTGTTCCGCCGCAGTTTCGATAAGACTAGTGGCTGGTCGATGCGAGCGGGGCAAAGCTCAGGCAAAACGCAATAGGCCGAAGGCTCGCGGGCATGTCGCGATGCGACCTAATAGAGCGAGAAGACGGAAAATGGACGTCAGTTGTTCTCATGCACGGCAGCTCCTGCGTGGCGGCCCGACCTACGCAAAACCTGCCTCTACTGCGAAGAGAAGAAGCACCCTGCGGCTTTTCTAATGGATCGCGCGGCTCTTGTCACGCCGTTTGAGGCGCATCGGGTGGTGTCGCCAAAAAAGGCCCCGCCTTGCTGGAAGGCGGGGCAGTCGCGAGTGTCTCAGGCCCTAGGGAGAGGAATTCAGAGCCACTCGATCCAGATGACGTAGGCGCTGATCAGCGCCAGCCCGATCGTGCCCACCCACGCCCAGGCGAACATGAGCTTCGAGGGCATGAATTCGAGCTCTTCGGGCGTCTTGAAGTTGCGCTTCACCGATTGGATGCTCAGCCAAAACAGCACCGGCGAGAACAGCAGCGCCACGAAGGAGGCGATCTGCACCACGAAGATCGGATTGGGCAGACCGTAGACGATGCCGATGCCCGCCGCCGTGAGGAAGACCTGGAAGCCGCGATAGATCAGCTTGCGGCGCTCCGGCGTATCAAGCGAGGCGCGCAGCCGCACCGCCGATTCCTCGATCAACCGCGCCTGGCCGTCATAATAGGTGAAGACGGTGGAGAACAGCGCCGCGACACCGCCTGAGATGATGACCGGGAAGATCCACGCGCCAAAAGTGTCGGTGTAGATGCGGGCGATGGTCAGCCCCATTTCACGGCTCGCCGGCACCAGCCCGATCGGGTGGAGGACGGCGGCACCGACGATCAGGAAGATCGCGCCGGTAATGCCGGAAATGATGTAGCTGATATTCATGTCGCGCTTGAACAGGATGAAGTAGTTGCGCAGATAGTTCGGCGCCAGTTCCACCTCATAGCCCTGGCGGCGAAGGTCGTGCACCTTCACCATGCCGGACTTCTTGTCGACCGCCCAGTTCGACTGCATCGGCGCCACTTCGAGCGTCGTCGGGAAATAGCCCCACATGGCGCCGAACAGCAGCGCCGCGCCGATCGGCGGCAGGGTCGGCAGCAGCCGGGACAGATACTCGCCCGGCGGCGGCGCCTGCAGGACGAAGGCGATGAAGCACGAGAGAGCGAAGACGATGATGAGCAGTTTCACCACCGCTTCCACGGCGGCATATTTGCCCAGCCAGAGAATGCCGACGGTGACGAGGAGAATGACGACCGACCAGAGTTCCAGCGACAGGAAGGGAAAGGCGGCCCAGATCATGGCGGCGCAGCCCAGCGTGCGCCCGGCAATGCCGAACGTGTTCGCCACCCCCTGGAACATCAGGTACCAGAGCGGCCAGTTGCCCCGGCCCTGGCCGATGCGGTGATAGGCGTCCATGACGGATTCGCCCTTCACCAGCGTGTAGCGGTGGGAGAACTCGAAGGCGCAGTATTTCAGGATATAGGCGAAGGGAATGACCCAGAGCAGAGCATAGCCATATTGGGCGCCGGCGGTGGGGGCGTGCATGATGTGGCTGGCACCGATGCCGGTCATGGCGGCGGCGATGCCGGGGCCCATATTGCGCCAGGTGCTGGCCGCGCCGAGGCCCGGCGCCTCGAGGCGAATGGTCTTTGGCGCGTGCGGCATGGCCCCGCTCTGCGCGTTTTCCGCGTCAGTGACGATATTCATGTGGCGTTTCCTCTCCTCGGCTTGCCGAGCCGAACATCAGGTGTGGCAGGTGTTGTTCTCCTTGGCGCACGCCCTCTTGAGGCGTGGCATACCTTATAACTAATCCATTCGACCTAAGGCACGAACTACAGAATCGAATAACTCACGCAATCGTGAGTTTTACTTAGATTCTATATTTATATGTTCATGTTATGTTCTATATATTACTTTCATTTAGATTGGCTATACATCAAATAATACCTGAAGAGACGTGACGGAGACCTGGTTTAGCCGCCACCCGCCCGGCCCCGCAGGGCAGGCTCTATGCCGGATCGTCCCGCCGCGCGCGTTCACACGCCGCGTCGAAACCCGCAGGAAAGGCGCAGCTGCGCCGCAGATGGGAAAGGGGGTGTCGTGGCATAGGCGCGGCTCCCGCGCGGCGGCCCGACCTGCGCAAAAACCTGTCTCGGTCGCCGAGCGCGACGTTGACACCCGACGAAAGGCTAACCCACTTCCGCAGCGGAAGCGACCGTTGCGGCGCAGATTAATCGAGAAATCGGGTTCCCGTCCGAACCGGCGTCGGGTGAAGGCGCTGTTAAACTCTTGGCACGGCACAACTTAGTCGCGCCGCCGTCGCGCGATGTGCCGGCCAATTCATCGCACGCCGGAACCGAAGCGGCGACCGGGTCATTAGCGTCTCACAGCCAAGGAGACCGACATGACCGAGCGCGCCCGGCACGAATCCTATGACCAACCCGTCGGCGGCTGGGGGTCGGCAAAGTCTCTTCTCAAACACTCCACCGAACAGCATGCCGTCTCCGCCCTCGCCGCCCTGGTGACGGACCACAACAAGACCGGCGGCTACATGTGCACCAGCTGCGCCTGGGCCAAGCCGGCCGAGCCACACGCGGCGGAATTCTGCGAAAACGGCGCCAAGGCCACCTTCTGGGACGTCACCTCCAAGCGCACGACGCCCGACTTCTTCGCCCGCCATACCGTTTCCGAACTGCTCGGCTGGTCGGATTACGAGCTGGAGAAGGAAGGCCGCCTCACCCATCCGATGCGCTATGACGCCAGCAGCGACCACTATGTCGAGGTGACGTGGGAGGAAGCCTTCGCCGCCATCGGGCAGAAGCTGCGCGGCTACGCGCCTGACGAAGCGGTGTTCTACGCCTCGGGGCGGGCGTCGCTGGAAACCGCCTACATGTACCAGCTGCTCGCCCGGCTCTACGGCACCAACAACCTGCCGGACAGCTCCAATATGTGCCACGAGACCACGTCCGTGGCCTTGCCGCCGAGCATTGGCACCCCGGTGGGCACGGTTCTGCTGGAGGATTTCGAGCTCACCGCCTGCATCTTCTCCTTCGGCCAGAATGTCGGCACCAACTCCCCGCGCATGCTCCATCAATTGCAGGAGGCGCGCGAGCGGGACGTGCCGGTCGTCGTGTTCAATCCGCTGCGCGAGAAGGGGTGGGAGGAATTCGTCAATCCGCAGCGGCCGGGTCAGATGCTCACCAACGAGCCGACCCGGATCGCCACCCAATATTACCAGCCGCGTGCCGGTGGCGACATTGCCGCCATGATGGGCATGGCCAAGGCGCTGTTGGCGCTGGATGACGAGGCGCAGGCGACGGGAGGCGAGCGGGTGCTGGACCACGCCTTCATCGCCGCGCATACGGACGGTTTCCCCGCCTTCGAGGCCAAGGTGCGCGCGACCTCGTGGGACGAGATCGAGCGCAATGCCGGGCTTGCCCAGGCCGAGCTGGAAGCCGCCGCCCTCACCTTCTCGCGGGCCCGGGCGGTGATCGCGATCTATGGCATGGGCCTGACCCAGCATCGGCTGGGTGTCGACGCCGTCCAGACGCTGGTCAACCTCTTGCTGATGGGCGGGCATATCGGCAAGCCCGGCGCCGGCATATGCCCGGTGCGCGGCCATTCCAACGTGCAGGGCCAGCGCACCGTGGGCATCGCCGAGAAGGTGGAACTGGTGCCGCTGGACCGCCTCGCCGAACAGTTCGGCTTCGAGCCGCCGCGCGCGGACGGGCTGAACACGGTGGAAGTGTGCGAGGCGGTGATCGCGGGGAAGATCCGCGCCTTCATCGGCCTTGGCGGCAATTTCGTGCGGGCGATCCCCGAGCGGGAACTGATGGAGGAGAAGTGGCGCGAGATCGACCTCTCGGTGCAGATCGCCACCAAGCTCAACCGCACCCATCTGGTGACGGCGAAGGCGACCTATCTGCTGCCCACCCTCGTCCGCTCGGAAATCGACCGGCAAGCCACCGGGCCGCAGATCGTCACCATGGAGGATTCCACCACCTGCATCCACGCCTCGCGCGGCAAGTTCCAGCCGGCGGCGGAGACGCTGCTGTCGGAGCCGCGCATCGTCGCCGAGATCGCCAAGGCGACCCTGCCGCCGAACCCGCTGGTGCCGTGGGAGCGCTGGGTGGAGGACTATGCAAGGGTGCGCGACGCCATCGAAGCCAGCTTCCCCGACGATTTCCGCGACTTCAACGCCCGGCTCGACACGCCCGGCGGCTTTCCCCGCCCGGTCGCGGCGCGCGAGCGCCGGTGGGAAACCGAGAACGGCAAGGCCAATTTCAAGCTGCCCAAGGCCCTGTCGGCGAGCTTCGACGACGATTCGGACGCCGATGTGCTGCGGCTGATCACGCTGCGCTCCAACGACCAGTTCAACACCACGGTCTATGGCGATGCCGACCGGCTGCGGGGCATCCACGGCTCGCGTCTCATCGTGATGATGAACCGCGACGACCGGATCCGGCTCGGCCTGACCGAGGATGGTCGGGCGCGGCTGGTGACGGCGGTCGATGACGGCATCCACCGCGCCATGGGCGGCTTCCAGGTGATCGACTACGACCTGCCGCCCGGCACCTGCGCCGCCTATTTCCCCGAATGCAACGCGCTGATCCCGCTCTGGCACCATGCCGAGGGCAGCAAGACCCCGGCGGCCAAGTCGGTGCCGATCTGGGTGCGCCCGGACTGAGCCACGCCAGCGGTCACCAGCCGGGCGGTTATTGCAGGAACCCGATCCGCCGGCCGCGCGTTACGCCCCGGATACGTTGCCCGCTACCGCGCCGCCGCGGGCCTCCGGCGGCTGCCCGGCCGGCGGCGGAGGGCTTTTCAGCAACGCCGCATCCGGCGCTTGGCGCCGAGCTGCGGCCTCGACCGATGAATGCCTGGAAGGAGGCCGCAGCTGGATCCGATCCTCCCCTATTGCGGGCCTCCCCCCGAGAGCCTGCTGACGGCGTGGAACCTCGCGCCGCTGCCGCTCGCCTTATCCGCGGCGCCGCTGGCGCTGGCGGCCTTCCGCCGCGACATCCCGCGCGGACCGGTGGCGCTGGCGGCGGGGGCTCTGTTCCTCGCCTTCGTCTCGCCGCTGTGCGCGCTGACCGTGGCGCTTTTCGCCGCGCGCGGGCTGCACCATCTCGTGCTCGTGCTGGTCGCCGCGCCGGCGCTGGCGCTGGCCTTCCCGCTCCGCCTGCCCTTCGCGCGGACCGGCGGCTTTATCGGTCTCTCGGTGTTCCTGTGGCTGTGGCACCTGCCCGCCGCCTATACGCTGGCCTGGAACAGCCATGCGGTCTACTGGCTGATGCAGGCGGGGCTGCTCGGCTCGGCCGTCGCGTTCTGGTCGCAGGTGTTCCACGCCGAGCGGCCGGCGGAGCGCCTGGCCTCGGTCGGCATGGTGCTGGCCCTCGCCGGCCAGATGGGGCTGATCGCCGCCATCCTCACCTTCTCGCCGCGCCTTCTCTACCTCCAGCATCTCGGCGTCACCGAGGCCTATGGCCTGGCCGCGCTGGCCGACCAGCAACTGGCCGGACTGGTGATGTGGGTGCCGGGCATGCTGCCGCTCGCGCTGCTCGGGGCGCTGCTGCTGCGGCGCGGCTGGCGCGAGGCGAGCCTGACATGATCGCGCTGCTCAAGGCCGTGCACATCGCCGCGCTCAGCCTGTGGTGCGCCGGGCTGGTGGCGATGCCGATCGTGCTGCAGGTCTATGGCCGGCGCGAGGAAGTGCGCACGCAGGCGGGCTTCTCGGAGTTCCGGCTGCTGATGCACGCCGCCTACACGCGCATTGTCACCCCCGCCGCCATCATCGCCATCGCGGCCGGCACGGGGCTGATCTTCGCCGTCGGGCTCACCCAGCCCTGGCTGGTGGCCAAGCTGGTCGCGGTGGTGGGCATGGTGCTGGCCCATGCCTGGCTCGGCCATCTGACGGTGGAGGCGTCCGAAGGGCGCGGCACCTACCAGATGCCGCACGCGCTCCTCGCCTTGCCCGCCAGCCTGGTCTGCATGGGCGCGGTGCTCTACCTCGTCCTTGCCAAGCCGGACCTGCAGCCGCTGATCGACGCGCTGCCGCAGGCCCTGACCACGCCTCAGGACCGTTCGCTCCCTGCCGCCTTGGTGCCGATTTGATAATCGAAGACGAGTTTTCCGCCATGCCACCCTGTCAGCGCGGTCATGCCCGCCATGACCAGCGACAAGGCCAGCCCGACCGGCAGCACCGCGCCATCGGGGTCGCCGATGCGGATGATCCAGTTGGTGCCGATCAGCGAGAGAAGCATCACCGCCAGGATGAAATGGGTCCAGCTCGACGAGCGGTTGCGGATTCCGCGCACCAGAAGAAGTTCGGCCGTGCCGGTGATCGCCGCCAGCACCCCCATGGCAAAGGCGCCGAACACCGCATAGGCCGCCACATGCGACCAGAAGCTGGCGCCGGTCCACATGTAGAGGAGATCCGCACCCAGCGTGCTGAAGGCCAGCGCGATGGGGAAGGCGACCAGCATGGCGTGCAGCGGGTGGCCGGAAATGGCGATCTTCGATTCCGTGTCCTGCAGGGCCCGCCGCTCTTCCAGCGGATCGAACAGATCGGGGCGCGTGTCCATCGGGTTCCCTTCGCGTGGCGGTCGGTCTCCCGGGTGAAGTGCGCAGCCCTGGCTACGGTTCCCCTTGTCCTGGCGGGATGCACGGGTCCGCTCTCCACCCTGACGCCGTCGGGGCCGATCGCGCAGGACATCGCCTGGCTGTGGTGGGCACTGCTGGCCGGGGCGGCGCTGCTGGCGCTGATGGTGTTCGTGCTGGTCGCCCTCGGCTTCGGCCGGCCGCGCGAGGTGGCGGAAGGGCGCTGGGTCTTCGGCATGGGCGTGTGGTTCTCGCTGGCGGTGCTCACCCTGACGCTTGCCGGCGCGCTGTGGGTGGGCGAGCGCATCCTGCCGCACGGGCCGGCGCTGGAAGTGCACGCCCATGCCAGGCAATGGTCCTGGACCTTCACCCACCCCGGCGCGACCGGCCCGACCGCGAGCGAGGGCGTGCTGCACATACCGGCCGGCCAGCCGGTGGATGTGCTGATCACCTCGTCCGACGTGATCCATTCCTTCTGGGTGCCGCAGCTCGGCGGCAAGATGGACGCGATTCCCGGCCGGCAGAACCGGCTGCGCATCGAGGCGGCGCGGCCCGGCACCTATGAGGGGCTCTGCGCCGAATTCTGCGGACTTGAACACGCGGCCATGCGCTTCGAGGTGATTGCGCATGATCCGGCCGCCTGGCCGCCGCTGCCCACCATGGAGGGCTCCCGCCCATGAGCCCGCCCGACATGACGGCACTCCCCGCCAACCCGCCGCGCCGGGCGCTCCCCCTGCACCGGGAGCTGGACCGGGTCTGGCGCAACGGCCCCGGCCTGTGGGGACAGGTCACCAGCGTCAGCCACACCACGCTCGGCCTGCGTTTCATGGCCACCGCCTTTGTCTTCTTCGGCATTGGCGGCCTTCTGTCGATGCTGATCCGGGCGCAGCTGGCGACACCGAACAGCGCCTTTCTCGACACCGCGCTCTACAACCAGATCTTCACGATGCATGGCAGCATCATGATGTTCCTGTTCGCCATTCCCATGCTCGAAGGGCTGGCGATGTACCTGCTGCCGAAGATGCTGGGCACGCGCGACCTGGCGTTTCCCCGCCTCTCGGCGCTGGGCTACTGGTGCTACCTGCTTGGCGGCGCCATCCTGATCACCGCCCTTCTGGCCGGGGTCGCGCCGGCGGATGGCTGGTTCATGTACACGCCGCTGTCGGGGAAAACCTATTCGCCGGGCATCAATGCCGATGTCTGGCTGCTCGGCGTGACCTTTGTCGAGATTTCGGCGCTGGCGGCGGCGATCGAACTGATGGTCTCGATCCTGCGCCTGCGGGCGCCGGGGATGAAGCTGACGCAGATGCCGCTCTTCGCCTGGTACATCCTCGGCACCGCGGCGATGATGCTGGCCGGCTTTCCCCCGCTCATCCTCGGCTCGGTGCTGCTGGAGATGGAGCGCGCCTTCGGCTGGCCGTTCTTCGACCCCGAGCGCGGCGGCGACCCGCTGCTGTGGCAGCATTTGTTCTGGCTGTTCGGCCATCCGGAGGTCTACATCATCTTCCTGCCGGCGGCGGGCGTGCTCTCCACCGTCATTCCGGTGCTGTGCCGCACGACCATCGTCGGCTATGGCGCCATCGTCGCGGCCATTCTCGGCATGGTGTTCCTCAGCTTCGGGCTCTGGGTGCACCACATGTTCACGGTGGGCATCCCGCATCTGGCGCTGGCCTTCTTCTCGGCCGCCTCGATGCTGGTGGCGGTGCCGACCGCGGTGCAGATCTTCGCCTGGATCGGCACGATGTGGCGCGGCCGACCCGAGCTGAAGCTGCCGATGCTGTATATTCTCGGCTTCTTCTTCACCTTCGTGATGGGCGGGCTGACCGGCGTGATGCTGGCGGTGGTGCCGTTCAACTGGCAGGCGCACGACACCGCCTTCGTCACCGCGCATCTGCACTATGTGCTGATCGGCGGCTTCGTCTTCCCGATGCTGGCCGGCGTCGCCTGGTGGATGCCGCTGATGAGCGGGCGACGGCGCATCAAGGGGCTGGGCGAGGCGGCGTTCTGGCTGATCCTGATCGGCTTCCACGGCACGTTCTTCCTGATGCACCTCACCGGCCTGATGGGCATGCCGCGCCGGATTCCGACCTATGCCGACAATCCCGAATGGATGGGGCTTAACCTCTCCTCCTCCTTCTTCGGCTTCGTCATGACCATCGGCTTCGCCCTGTTCGCCATCGACCTGATCCTGCAGGCTGGGTTCGGCAAGCGCAGCGTGCGCGATCCCTGGCAGGCCCCGTCGCTGGACTGGGCGATGGCGCTGCCGCCGCCCAACTACAATTTCGCGTCCCTGCCCGGCGTGGAGCTGCAGCAGGCCGGCGCCGCCGGTGCCATGCTGAAGCTGGCGCGCGGCGAAGGCTTTTTGCCCGGCGCCCCGCGCGGACGGCGCGAAATCCTCGTCACCTCGGTCGGCGCGGCCCGGCCCCAGCATGTGGCGCTGCTGCCGTTCAACACCGCTTTGCCGCTGGTGCTGGCGCTCGCCATCTGCGCCTTCGTGCTGCTGATGCTGGCCGGCTTCTACGCGGTGGCACCAGTGGCACTGATACCCGTCATCGGCCTGATCTGGGCCTGGGCGCGGCGTGCCGTCGCCGCCGTCGACGCGGCGCCGGTGGAAATCGCGCCCGGCCAGTTTCTGCCGGTCCACCCCGAAGGTGGCGCCACCCTGACGCAGAGCGGGCTGACCGGGCTCCTCTTCGCCAATGGAACGTTCCTGGCCTCGCTGCTGTTCGGGCTGGCGTTTATCTCGCTGGTCTCGCCCGGCCCGCCCCGGCCGGTATGGCACGCGGACGGAACGGTGCTGCTGGCCGCCGCCGCCGTGGTGGCGCTCCTCGCGGCAGGGGCGCTCGGTGCGCGCTGGGCGCTGGCTCGGGCCGAGGCCGGCCGACCGGCCGCGGCGGTGCTCATCGGCGCGGTGATGGTCAATCTGCTGGCGCTTGCCGCCCTCGCCGCGCTGGCCTTCTGGCTTCCAGCTCCGACCCGCCATGCCGGCGACGCGGTGCGCGCCGCCCTTGTCGCCTATGTCGGCCTGCACATCGCCATCGCCACCCTGTTCAGCGCCTTCGCGCTCGACCAGGCGCGCCGGGGCGAGCTCACGCCCGGCGGTGCCGGCGCGCTGCGCAATTGGGGGCTGTGGCAACGCTACACTTTGGCGGCGGCCGCCCTGGCGATGGCGGCCCTGTGGGCGCAGGAGGCGGGGGCATGAGGCGCGTCGGGGGCATGGTCTGGCTCGCCTGGCTGATCGCCGGGCCGACGGCGTGGGCAGCCGCCTTTTCCCTCGCCTACGGCCTGCACGGGCTGGGCTGCGAACTGGGCTGGCCGGCGCCGAGCCTCGGCCCGGTCAGCCTGCAGCGCGTGGCCATCGCCCTGCCCTCCCTCGCCGCGATCCTGCTCTGCCTCGTCCTGCTGGCGCGGGTGAAGGCGACGCTCGGGCCAGAGGCCGGCATTCCCCGGCTCGGCCTGTGGATCGGCCTGATCGCCACGCTTTACACGATGGCGCCGGTGCTGGTGGCGACGAGCTGCTGACCGGCCATCGGCGCTCTGACCTTCATTCCCGTCCGCGCGGCTCGGCAATGGGCTGGCTTTTCGGCGGGCGGCGGCGCCGGCAGGCGTCCGAGCAATAGAGCACCTCGTCCCAGACCCGGCTCCACTTCTTGCGCCAGGTGAACGGGCGCTGGCAGACGGTGCAGGTCTTGGTCGGCAGGTTCGCCTTCGCCACGCGCTTGCCGCTCACAGCTGCCCCTCCCGCATGGCGAGCAGATGCGCCTGCGCCTGAGCGCGCAGAGCCGCCTGCTTCTGCGCGCCCATCTTGTCCCAATTGGCATAGACATAGGGCATGCGGGCATTGCGGCTGAAGCGGTCGCGGTGGCGCGCCAGAAAATCCCAGTAGAGCGCGTTGAACGGGCAGGCGCGGTCGCCGACCGACACCGTGGGGTCATAGGCGCAGCGCTCGCAGTAATTGCTCATGCGCTTGATGTAATTGCCGCTGGCCGCGTAGGGCTTCGACGCCAGCAGCCCGCCATCGGCGTGCAGCGCCATGCCGAGCGTGTTGGGCGCTTCCACCCACTCATAGGCATCGGCATAGACGGCGAGATACCATTCATGCACCGCCTTCGGCTCGATGCCGGCCAGCAGCGCGAAATTGCCTGTTATCATGAGCCGCTGAATGTGGTGCGAATAGGCATGGTCATAGGTGTGGGCGAGCGCTTCGCCCATGCAGGCCATCCGGGTCTCACCGCTCCAGTAGAACCAGGGCAGCGCCTCGGTGGCGTCAAGCGCGTTGCGCTCGGTATAGCCGGGCATAAAGCGCCAGTAGACGCCGCGCACATATTCGCGCCAGCCCAGAATCTGCCGGATGAAGCCCTCGGCCGCGTTCAGCGGCGCCCGCCCGTCGCGATAGGCGGCTTCCGCCTTGCGGCACACTTCCAGCGGGTAGAGCAGCCCGGCATTGAGATAGGCCGCCAGCAGCGAATGGCTGAGATAGGGCTCGCCCCGCACCATCGCGTCCTGGTAGTCGCCGAAGCCGGGCAGGATATGAGCGATGAAATGGTCGAGCTCGCGCAGGGCCTGGCGCCGCGTCACCGCGAAATGGAACGGCTCCAGCCGGCCATAGCCCTGCGGAAACCGCCGGCGCACCAGATCGAGCACCGCAAGAGTGGTGGCGTCCTTGCGGAAGCTGAGGCGCGGCGGGGAGTGCAGCCCGGCCTTGGGCGGCTTGCGGTTCTCCGCATCGTAGTTCCAGCGCCCGCCGGACGGCGTGCCGTCGGGCTCCATCAGTATGGCGTGCAGCCGGCGCATCTCGCGGTAGAAGAACTCCATCCGTAGTTCGCGCCGGCCCTCGGCGAAGGCGGCGAACGCGGCGTGCGAACAGAGGAACCGCGTGTCGGGCAGGATGTCGAGCGGAACGGGAAGCGCCTGCCGCAGCGCCTCGAAGCCCTCGCGCAACCGCCACTCCCCCGGCTCGGTGACCGCGACGCGGCTGGGCGCGAGCGCGGCCACCGCGCGGAGGATTTCACCCTCAAGGCTCTGGCTGTTGCCCGCATCGTCGAGCGCGATATAGCGCACCGTGTGGCCTGCGCTTGTCAGCGCTTCGCCATAATGGCGCATGGCGGAGAACAGGAAGGCGATTTTCTTGACGTGATGGCGGACATAGCTGGCCTCGCTCATCACCTCGGCCAGCAGGAAAACGTCGCTGCCCTTGTCGGCGCCAGCCACGATCTCCAGTTGCGACGACAACTGATCCCCGAGGACCACGCGCAACACGCCCATTCCGCCGTTTCCCTCTCACCGCCCAAGGCGGCGACCTTGCCGCAGGCGCGCGGCTCTGGCCATGGGCGACAGGAGACGCGCACGCTGTCGCGCGCCATGGAGGATGGCCGTCCCCGCGCCGTTGCGCGCGAGGACCGTTGTGCCTTCCGCAGAGGGTTAAGCGTCAGTCCTCCGCCGGCGCGAGGTCGAAGGTCTCGCCGGGAAAGAAGCGGGCGAGGCGCACATCGGCGCTGCGGGCGTGGCCTTCCATGCCTTCCTTGCGCGAGATGCGGGCCGTGACGACGCCAAGGTCGCGCGCCGCCGCGCGGGTGGCGCGCTGCCACGTCACCGTCTTCATGAATTTGTGCACCGACAGCCCGCCCGTGTAGCGCGCCGCGCCCGAGGTTGGCAGCACATGGTTGGGGCCGGAGGTCTTGTCGCCGAAGGCAACCGTCGTCTCCTCGCCGAGGAACAGCGAGCCATAAGCCTGCAGCCGCCCCAGCCACCAGTCGAGATCGGCCGCCTGCACATGCAGGTGCTCGGGAGCATAGGTATCGGCGACGCCGGCCATCTCCTCGGCATCGCCGCACAGGATCACCTCGGCATAGTCCGCCCAGGCGGCGCGGGCGCTGGAGCGGTTCGGCTCCGGCAGCGCCTCGATCAGATCAGGCACCCGCGCCATCACCGCCTCGGCGAGGGCCGCCGAGGTCGTCGCCAGCCATACCGGCGAATTATAGCCGTGCTCGGCCTGACCGATCAGGTCATTGGCGATGAACTCGGCATCCGCCGTGCCGTCGGCGAGGATCATGCTGTCGGTCGGGCCGGCGAACATGTCGATGCCGACGCGGCCATAGAGGATGCGCTTGGCCTCGGCGACATACTGGTTGCCGGGTCCGGCGAGCACGTCCGCCTTCGGCAGGCCGAACAGGCCGTTTGCCATCGCCGCCACGCCCTGCACGCCGCCGAGATTGAGGATCACATCCGCCCCGCACAGATCCATGGCGAAGACGATCTCGGGGGGAATGCCCAGGCCCGGCCGGGGCGGCGAACAGGCAACGACATGGCGCACGCCCGCCACCCGCGCCGTGGTGATGGTCATGATCGCGCTGGCGATATGAGAATAGCGCCCGCCGGGGACATAGCAGCCGGCCGCCTCGACCGGGATCTGCTTCTGCCCCGCCATCAGGCCGGGGATCACCTCGATGCTGCAATCCAGCACCGTCGCCTTCTGCGCCTCTGCAAAGCGGGCGATATTGGCGTGGGCGAAGCGGATATCGTCCTTGGTCTTGTCAGGCACGCGGGCGATGGCCGCGTGCCGCGCGGCGTCCGAGAGGACGATCTCGCCCTCCCATTTGTCGAACTCCCGGGAGAAGCGGCGCACGGCGGCCTCGCCTTCCGCGTCGATGGCGGCGAGCATGGCGGCGACGGCGTCGCGCACGTCGCCCTCGTCGGAATGGGCGGTACGGACGGCCTTCTTGAGATAGGTCACGGTCATGGCAGGGCTCACATCTTGCCCTTCCAGGGCACAATTCGGCGCTCGATCAGGCGCATCAGCATGTCGAAGAGATAGGCGATCGCCGCGATCACCACGATGCCCATGATGACGGTGGAGGTCTGCAGGAACTGGCTGGCGGACAGCACCATGTAGCCGAGCCCCTCGGTCGCGGCGATCATCTCGGCCGCCACCAGCGTGGTCCAGCCGAAGCCGATGCCGATCCGCATCGCGGTGAGGATTTCCGGCAGCGAGGCCGGAAGAATAACGTAGCGCAGCACCTTCCAGCGCGAGGCACCGAAGGAATAGGCGGCGTGGATCTGCTCGATCGCCGCCGATTTCACCCCCGCCCGCGCGCCCAGCGCCACCGGGGCGAAGACGCTGAGGAAGATGAGCAGCACCTTGGACAATTCGCCGATGCCGAACCAGATGATCATCAGCGGCAGATAGGCCAGCGGCGGGATCGGCCGGTAGAACTCGATCGGCGGATCGAGAATGCCGCGCATGGCCGGGCTCATGCCCATGGCCAGCCCGAGCGGAATGCCGATGACGCAGGCGAGCAGGAAAGCGCCGAACACCCGCGCGGCAGAAATCGCGATGTGCTGCCAGAACGGGGTATTGGTGAAGCCGTCGCGGGCGACGTCCAGGAATTTCTGCACCACCGCACCCGGCGAGGGCAGGAACAGCGGCTTGATCCAGCCCATCTCGGTGACGAGCCACCAGACGAAAAGCAGCACGCCGATCGAGAGCAGCGAGAGCCAGAGCGTGTCGCCATCGCCCGGCACGCCATAGGCCTGGCCGGGCTTGACCGAGCGGCCCCGGGCCAGCGCGGCCAGCCGGGACGACAGCCGCGGGCGCGGCTTCGGTTCGACCGGGCTGATATGATCGACCGGGCTCATGCGGCGGCTTCCTCGTCGGCGAAGATGATGCCCAGCACCTCTTCGCGCAGGGCGATGAATTCGGGGGAGGCCTTGACCTCGCGCGCGGACGCCCCGTCGAGGAAGCGCCGGGAGAACGGCAGGTCGAAGCGATGGGCGATGCGTCCCGGGCGTGGCGACATGACGATGAGCCGCGTGCCCATGAACAGCGCCTCTTCCACATCATGGGTGATGAAGAACACCGCCTTGCCGGTGCTGTTCCACACCCGCAGGATCAGCTGCTGCGCCTTTTCCCGGGTGAGCGCGTCGAGCGCCCCCAGCGGCTCGTCCATCAACAGAAGGCGGGGGTCGCAGGTGAGTGCCCGTGCGATACCCACACGCTGCTGCATGCCGCCGGAGAGCTGGTAAACCGGCGAGTTCTGGAAGCCGTCCAGCCCCAGCAGGGCGATGTATTTCTCCGCCGTCGCGTGGCGCTCGCGCAGCGGCACGTCCTGCATCTGCAGCCCGAACGCCACATTGTCGCGCACATTGAGCCACGGCATCAGCGCGTGCTTCTGGAACACCACCGAACGGTCGGCCCCGGGCCCGGTGACGGCATGGCCGTCGAGCCGGATGGTGCCGGAGCTGGGCGAGAGGAAGCCGGCCAGCAGGTTGAGAAGGGTCGACTTGCCGCAACCCGACGCGCCGAGGGCGACAACGAAATCGTTGCGGTCCATCGTCAGGTCGATCTTGCGCAGCGCTTCAACCGGCGGTCGGCCATTGGCGGCGGGATAGACGACGGACACGTCGTCGACGATGAGCACCATTGCATGTCCTCCAAACCGCCGGGCCGGCGTTTCACCGCCCGCCCGGCGTCAAGATCCGGGCCCTACTTGGCCGTGGCAGCCTTGGCGATGGAGGTGTTCACGAACGGGGCGTAGCTCTCCGCCACCTTCTCGATGCGGCCGGCGCTCTTGAGGAACTCGGCGGTGGACTTGAGCGTCGCCGGGGCGCTGCCGAGCCATTTGTCGCTGAGCTGCTCGACCAGCGGCACAAAGGTGTAACCCTTCATCGAGTCCGGGATTTCGTCGGGCGAGGCGCCGGTCATCTTGGCGATGGTGAGCACCTGCGGGCTGGTCGCGGTCCAGGCGGCCGGGTTGGCGAGATAGGCGGCGTTGGCCTCGTCGGCGACCTTGGCGAAGGCGGCCATCTGCTTGAGGTTCTTGGCGGCGAACTCCTTGTCGACCACCCAGCCGTCAAAGGTCGGGAAACCCCAGCTGGCGGTGGTGTCGGCGCCGAGAATGCGCTTGCCGGTCTTGATGATGCGGCTCTGGGCGGGCTCCCAGATGAAGGCGGCGTCGATGGCGCCCTGCTCCCAGGCGGCGGCGATCTGGTCCGGCGGCATGCCCATAATGGTGACGTCGCTCACCGGCACCTTCTCATGCTGCAGCGCGCCCATCAGCGAGAAGTGCGCGGTGGAGCCGATCGGCACCGCCACCCGCTTGCCCTTCAGGTCGGCGACGCTGGTGATGCCCGAGCCGTCGCGCGCGATCAGGCTCTCGGCCTGGCCGATGACGATGGCGAGCATGAACATCTGGATGTCGACGCCCTGGCTCATGGCGATGGTCATCGGCGAGGAGCCGAGCTCCGACACCTTGACGTCGCCCGAGGCCATGGCGGCGATGATCTCGGCGCCGGAGGCGAATTTGCGCCATTCGATCTCCCAGCCGGTGGCCTTCTCGAACAGGCCCTCGGCGCGCGCCACCTGCATCGGCGTGGGATTGCCGAAATGGCCGATGACGATCTTCTCCGCATAGGCGGAGCCGGCGGAAAGGACGAGGGCGACAGCACCCGCCATCAGGCCTCGCATGGTCTTGCTCATGTCAGTTCTCTCCTCTGTCAGGTCGGTCGTGGGGGCCGGGCCTTCTGTGGGCCCGTGAAGTCAGGCGTCCCGCGCAAGCGCGAAATCAACGATGGCGCTCACCAGCACATCCAGCGTGTCGAAGGCGCGGGCACCCTCGGCGGCACTGTCGGCAATGAGCGAGAATTCGGTGCAGGCGATCATCTGGGTGGTGACGCCCGCGTCCAGCAGCTGCAGGGAAGCGCGGTGGAAGCTGTCGCGGGCGACGGCATCGGCGCCCAGAGCCTTGATGCGGCGGATGGCGCCGAGCAGCGCGTCCTCGTCCTCGGGATAGACCGCCGTCAGCCCCGCCTGGGCGAGCTTGCCCTCGAACAGGCCGATGCGGCGCAGCGCGGGCGAGGCCAGCACGCCGATGCGCCCGCCGGGGCCGGCGAGGCGCACGGCATGGGCGACCGAGAGCGCCGTCATGTCGAGAAAGGGAATGCCCACCGCCGCTGCGATCGCCGGGGCGAAATAGTGGGCGGTGTTGCAGGGCATGGCCAGTGCCTCGGCGCCCGCCGCCTCCAGCCGCCGCGCCATGGCGACCAGCACGGGCGCGGGGTCCTCGCCGGTGCCCTCGATCAGCCGGGCGATGCGCGAGGGCACTTGCGGGTTCTGGTCGACCAGCAGCGGAACATGGTCGCGGTCATCGGCCGCCGGCACCGCCGCGATGACCTTGCTCATCAACAGCACTGTCGCCTGCGGCCCCATGCCGCCCAATATGCCGACCCGGCGCGGCATCAGCGTGCGCCCTCCGCCAGCGTCTCATCCAGCGCGCCGAGAATATGGCTGGCGATGAGGTCGCAATCCTCCAGCGTGAAGGTGAGCGGGATACGCATGTCGAACAGCGTCGCCAGCACGCGCTCGGTCTGCGGCAGGTCGTGCCGGGCGATGTAACGCCACGAGCTGTGCGCCGAGGTGAAGCCGACCGGCTCGGCCGCGCCGAACCATTTCAGCTCCACGCCGCGCGCCGCCGCCGCCGCGAGAAGGGCCGTACAGGCTTCCGGGGCCAGCGCTGGCACGCGAAACTGGATGGAGGAGCCGACATAGCTTTCCTGCGGCGGACGTGAGGGCATCCGCACCGCCGGATGCACGGCGAGACGCGCGGCGAGATGGTCATGGCGCGCGTTCCAGCCGGCGAGGCTGTCCTCGATCCGCGCCAGCTGCGGCCGCAGCAGGGCGGCGCGCAGATTGTCCATCCGCGCCGACATGTTGGGGGTGTCGAGCCGTACCTGCTCGAAGGCCTCGGCCGGCGGCGCCGCGCCGTGCCGCTCATAGAGCATGTACGAGCCGGACAGGATCACCGCCCGCGCCATCAGATCGGCATCGTCGGTGGTCAGTAGCCCGCCCTCGCCGGAGTTCAGGTGCTTGTAGGTCTGGGTGCTGAAGCAGGCGGCGAGGCCGAAAGCGCCCGACCTCCGCCCATTCCAGCGCGCGCCCATCGTGTGGGCACAGTCCTCGATGACGCGCAGGCCGTGTTCGCCGGCCAGCGCAGAGAGCTTGTCCATGTCGCAGATATGGCCGCGCATATGCGACAGCAGCAGCACAGTCGCGCCCGAGGCCGTGGCCTTGGCGGCGAGATCGTCGAGATCGATGACGAGATCGTCCGTCGTCTCCACCAGAACCGGCACGGCGCCGACGCCGGCAATCGCTCCCGGCACGGGGGCGAGGGTGAACGCATTGGTGAGCACGCGCTGCCCCGGCTTAACCCCCGCCGCGCGCAGCGCGATCTGCATCGCCTGCCCGCCGGAAGCCAGGGCGAGACAGTAGCGCGCGCCCTGCCACCGGGCGAATTCCTCCTCCAGCCGCGCCGTCTCCGCCACCTCGCCGGGCGCGACATTGTAGCGGTGCAGCCGGCCCGAGCGCATCACCGCCTCGGCGGCAGCAATGGCGTCCTCCGGGAGTGGCAGCTGCTGGGTGAAACTGCCGGTGAAGCGGGGCGCGCGCATGGGTCAGGCCGTGGCGTGCGCGGGCTGGTCGTCGGCGAAATAGGCGTCATAGCCGAACAGCGCCGCCGAGCCGCCGGTGTGCAGGAAGACGATGCGCTCGCCCTTTTTGAAAATGCCCTTGCGGACATAGTCGATCAGGCCGGCCGCACCCTTGCCCGAATAGACCGGATCGAGGAGGATTCCCTCCAGTTCCGCGAACAGGCGGATGGCCTCCAGCGTGTCCGGGCCGGGAATGCCGTAGCCGCGGCCGACATAGTTGCTGTCGGCCACCACATCCTCGCGCTGCACCACGCCGGGGCAGCCCAGCTTCTGCGCGGTGCGCTCGGCGAGGGCGAAGACGTTCTCCTCCTGCTTCTGCTTGGGCGCGCGCACCCCGATGCCGAGCAGCGGCACCTGGGCATGAATGGCCTTGAGGCCGACGATCAGCCCCGCCTGCGTGCCGGCGCTGCCGGTGGCGGTGACGATATGGTCGATGGCAAGGCCGATCTCATTGGCCTGATTGATCAGCTCCAGCGCGCAATTGGCATAGCCGAGCGCGCCGGTGGGGTTCGAGCCGCCGCCGGGGATCGTATAGACCTTGCGCCCCTCGGCGCGCAGGCGCTCGGCAACGGCTTCCATCTCGGCGTTCATGTCGACACCGCCGGCGCGGGTCTCGGTCGTCGCCCCGTGCAGATGGTCGAGCAGCACATTGCCGTTGGTCTTGTAGTTGCGATCATTGGAGCCCGTCCGGTCCTCCAGCAGCAGGTGGCAGGCGAGGCCGAGCCTGGCGGCGAAGGCTGCGGTCTGGCGGGCATGGTTGGACTGGGTCGCGCCCTGCGTCATCACCATGTCGGCGCCCTGCGCCACGGCCTCGGCCATGAGGAATTCCAGCTTGCGGGTCTTGTTGCCGCCGGTGGAAAGCCCGGTGCAGTCGTCGCGCTTGATCCAGATCTCCGGCCCTCCCAGTTCCTGGCTCAACCGATCGAGCCGCTCCAGCGGTGTGGGCAGATGCGCGAGGCGGATGCGGGGGAAGCGGGCGAAGTGCATGAAACAATCCTCAACTTGCGTATATCGATGTTTGCAGATCATCTTCGGCACTTCAAATGCGAAATTATTCACTTAAGATGCAGATTGTGCATGTTAGGGGGTTCGGATGCGACTGGAATGGCTGGAGGATATTCTCGCGGTTGCGGAGACAGGGTCCTTCAGCGAAGCGGCCGAGCGGCGGCGGCTGACGCAGTCGGCTTTCTCGCGCCGGGTGCAGCATATCGAGGACCATGTCGGGGTGGCGCTGTTCGACCGCTCGCGCAAGCCGGTTCAGCTGCGCCCGACCACGGCCGAGCAGCGCGACCAGATCGCCCGGCTCGCCCGCACGCTGCGCCAGCTGACCGACGATCTGCGCCGGGGCGACCGCACCGCCGGCAACCGCCTGGTCCTCGCCAGCCAGCATGCCCTGACCGCCTCCTGGGCGCCGCGCTTCATCGACACGATCCAGTCGGAGAATGCCGACATCTTCCTGAAGCTGAAATCGGCCAATCTCGATGAGTGCTTCGCCTTCCTGCTGTCGCGGCAGGCCGACATCGCCGTGGTGTACCGGCGCATCGGCGAGGAGCATCCGATCGCCGCCAACTACATCGAGACGACCATCATCGGCCGCGACCGGCTGATCCCGGTTTTCGCCCGCGCCCATGGCGCACGTCTCAACCGGCAGTTCGCCCATGGCGAAGTGCCATTCATCGCCTACCCGTCCGAGGTCTTCCTCGGCGAGGTCATGGACCGGATCGTGCTGCCGGCCATCCAGGGGGCAAGCCACATGGTGCCCAAGGTGGAAACCGAGCTGACGCTCGCGGCGCTGGAACTGGCGGCGAACGGCATCGGCGTGGCCTGGGTGCCAGCGACGCTGGCCCGCGCGCGGATCGAGGCCGGCGATCTCGCCGATCTCTCAGCCAGCCTTCCCTATTGCGATCTCGACGTCACGGCCGTGCGACTGGCCAATCAGGCCACGCCCGTCGAGGCCACGGTCTGGGACCAGTTGTCCCGCATGGACGCGCCGCGCCCCGCACGGGCGTCCGGGACCGGCAGCGACTGACGGCGCCGCCGGCTCATCGCGCCACGGCCCGCCCCGCCTCGCCCCGGCTCTTTTCGGGGCGCAGCCGGGCGCGCCAGGTGCCGGCCTCGACCATGCCGGCGATAACATCGGCCAGCACCTTCGCCACCGCGTCGCTGCCGCGCGGGTTCATGGTGCGCGGCGACACCACCACCGACAGGCGCCAGGAGGGCGTGGGGTCAAGGATCGGCACGGCGATCATCTCGCCGCGCCGCATCTCGTCGATGAAGGCGAAATGCGGCATCACCGCCAGCGCCCGGCCCTGCTGCACCAGCTGGGCGATGGCGGGCAGGCTGTCGCAATCCATCGCCACCGGCTTGATGTCGTGGCGGGCGGCGAACTGCTCGATGACGGTGCGCAGCACATTGGGCGCGCCCGGCAGAACGATGGGGTGCTCGAACACCCCGCGCAGCGTCACCCCGCCGCTGGCGGCCAGCGGATGGCCCGGCGGCACGAAGAGCATCAGCTCCTCGACCATCATCTCGGTCCAGGCGACGGTCTCGAAGGCCCGGCGGTCATAGAGCAGGGCGACGTCGAGCCGGCCCATCTGCAGGAATTCGTCGAGATAGCCGGTCATCGCCTCCACCACCCGCAGGGTGATGTTGGGCTGGCGCTCGGCCATGGCGGTGATCAACGGAATGGAGAGGCCACGGCAGGCCGAGGTCGGCAGCCCGATCGCGACCCGGCCGGACGGAGTGACCGATTGCGAGCGCACCACATCCTTGACCCGCTCGACCTCTTCCAGGATGCGGCGGGCATGGTCGTAGAGCTGCTGGCCCATATCGGTCGGGGTCACGCCGCGCGCGTGGCGCAGAAGCAGGTCGACGCCCAGTTCCTCTTCAAGGTTCTTCACCTGCTGGCTCAACGAGGGTTGGGCGATCCGCAGCATTTCGGCAGCGCGTGAGAAATTGCCGCTTTCGGTGATCTGCACAAAGTATTTCAGCTGACGAAGATCCATGGATGACCCCGGCTCACGCGGCAACTCTGCGCGCCATTGCCCAATTGTCAAACTGACTAACAAATCATCATTTGCATAATCTATGGGCAGCAATTTTCCAATACTCATTTTCAAACAATGCGTTACGCAAATCGCCGATTGATCATTGTTGCCTATAAATAAAAACCATAGGCTCAACCTATATATGCGATCGGAAAATCGTCTTTGCCGATGACGGCTGCTTGTCTCTAGCCTCCGCCTCGTCAAGCCACGCAGAGCCCCCCGCAACCCGTGGCTGCGGGAGATATGCCAATGCGGTCCGCACGATCCCCGCGCTGCCAGCCTGTGGCGGCGACGGTGACGCTCGGCTGTGCACGGGCACCTCCCCAGCGTTTAAGGAGCGCCCATGTCCCGTGTTGTCGATCTGAGCCTGCTGATCGAGGACAATATGCCGGCTCACAAGCTGTTCCAGCGGCCGGTGATCACCACGCATATGAGCCATGAGGGCACCCGGTCGCTCGGCCTCGGCGTGCCCGGCGACGCGATGACGTTCCAGACCAACTTCATCGCCATGCTCGACCATGTCGGCACCCATGTGGATGCCTTCCGCCATGTGAACCCCGAGGGCATTCCGGTCGACGAGATGCCGCTCGAGATGTTCATGGGCAAGGCGGTGTGCTTCGACCTGCGCCACATTCCCGATCTCGGCGACATCACCGTCGCCGACATGGAACAGGCCGAGGCGCAGGCCGGCGTGACGGTGGACGGGCACATCGTGCTGCTGTGCACCGGCTTTCACCAGCGCAATTATCCCGGCCTCGATTCCGTGTGGAAGAACCCGCTGCTGACGGTGGAAGCCACGCGCTGGCTCCATGCGCGCGGCTCGAAAATGCATGGCGTCGAGGGCCCCTCGACCGACAAGCCTTCCGACAACCTGTTCGCCCAGCATCGGCTGTGCCGCGACCTCGGCATCAGCCACTGGGAGTGGCTGGTGAACCTTGAGGCGCTGATCGGCAAGGGCGAGTTCCAGTTCTTCGGCGCGCCGCTGAAGTTCAAGGGCGGGTCCGGCTCGCCAGTGCGCGCCTTCGCCATCCTCAACTGATCCCGCAAGCCGCCCGCGGAGGCCCCGTGCCCGCCCTCAACCTGCCGAGCGCCCATGAGTTGCGCAGCCTCATTGCGAGCCGCCAGGTCTCGCCGGTGGAGCTGACGCGCCATGCGCTCGACGCGGCGACGGCGACGCAGGGGACGCTGAACGCCTTCTTCCTGATCATGGAAGACGAGGCGATGGCCGATGCGCGGGGGGCGGAAGAGGCCGTCATGCGCGGCGAGCCGCTGGGTCCGCTGCACGGCCTGCCGTTCTCCGCCAAGGATCTGATGGCGGTAAAGGGCCAGCGCTACGCCTCCGGCTCGCGCGCCAGGGCCGACATTGTCGCCGAGGTCGACGCGCCGGCGGTGGAGCGTGCGAGGGCGGCCGGCGCCATCCTCATCGGCAAAACCACGACCAGCGAGTTCGGCTGCAAGCCGGTCGGCGACAGCCCGCTGACCGGCATCACCCGCAACCCCTGGAATCTCGACAAGACGCCCGGCGGCTCCAGCGCCGGCGCGGCGGCCTCCGTCGCCGCCGGCATCACCCCCTTCGCCCTCGGCACCGATGGCGGCGGCTCGATCCGCATTCCCTGCGCCTTCACCGGCCTTGCCGGGATCAAGGGCCAGTTCGGCCGCGTTCCGGTGTGGCCGACCTCGGCGACGCCGACGCTGGCCCATGTCGGCCCGATCGCCCGCGATATCGCCGACGCCGCGCTGCTGTTCGCGGCGATCGCGGGCTATGACGCGCGCGACCCCGCCAGCGTCGCCGGGCCGGTGCCGGACGTGCTCGGCGCCGTCGAGGCCGACCTCGCCGGGCTGCGTATCGCCTGGAGCCCGACCCTCGGCTATGCCCGCCCCGCCCCCGAAGTGCTGCGCGTCATCGCGCCGGTGGTGCGCCGGCTTGAAGAGCTCGGCGCGATCGTCGAACAGGTCGACACGGTGTTCGCGACCGACCCGGCCGATCTCTGGATTGCCGAATTCTATGCCGGCGTCGGCACGCGGCTGCGCGGCGTGCTGGAGACGCAGCGCGACCTGCTCGACCCGGCCGTCGCCGCCGTGCTGGCGGCGGCGCTGGCACAGGAGATGCGCACCTATTACGACGCGGTGTTCGCCCGCTACGCGCTGCGGGAGGAGATGCGCCGGTTCTTCGGGCGCTATGACGCGCTGCTCTCGCCGGTGCTGCCGGTGACGTCGCTTGATGCCGGGGTCGACATGCCGGCGCATTTGTCCGACCGCAACCTCGTCAGCTGGGTGTTCTACACCTACCCGTTCAACCTGACCGGCCAGCCGGCCGCCTCGGTCTGCGCCGGCCTGGCGAGCGACGGCATACCGGTCGGGCTGCAGATCGTCGGCCGCGCGCTCGGCGAGGCCGATGTGGTGCGCGTGGCATCCGGCATCGAGCGCGTGCGCGACCCCGTCAACCTCGTCCCTCCCGCCTTTCGCCGCCCCTTCCCGTCCAGCGAGGCCCTATCATGAGCACTCACGAGACCTTCATGCGCCGTGCCATCGAGATCAGCCGCGACAAGATGCGGGCGGACGGATCGGCGCCGTTCGGCTGCGTCATCGTCAAGGACGGGGTGATCGTCGGCGAGGGCGTGAACAACGTCGTCAACAATCACGACGCCACCTCGCATGGCGAGGTCGAGGCGATCCGCGACGCCGGCCGGAACCTGAAGAGCTGGGACCTCAGCGGCTGCGATCTCTACACCACCTGCGAGCCCTGCGAGATGTGCGTCGCCTCGATGTTCTGGGCGAAGATCAGCCGGCTCTACTACGCCAATACGCTGAAGGACTGCGCGGATATCGGCTTCAAGCTGGAACCGCTGACAAAGATGGTCCGCAGCGACCTGCACGAACGCACCCTCCCCGCCGAACGCCTGCTCCCCACCGAGGCGCGCGAGGTCCTCGACGAATGGGCGGCCTCGCCGGGCTTCAGTTCGTTCCAGTGAGTGCCGGCCCAATCAAAACGACCTTCCCGATGGAGACGACGACATGAACGAGTTCGACGGCCCGATGACCGATTTCCGGGCGCTGCTGCACCCGATGAACCGCCGCCGGCTGCTCCAGGGCGCCAGCGTGCTTGCCGGCGCCGCCGCGCTCGGCGTGACCGCCACCGCCCCCGAGCCGGCCTATGCGCAGGACAAGGTGCTGAACCTGCTCTCCTGGCCCGGCCATGCCGACCCCGCCGTGGTGAAGCCTTTCGAGGACAAGTACGGCGTCAAGGTCGTCGCCAAGGAATATGTCGGCGGCGAGCCGATGCTGGCGCTGATGAACCAGTCGCCGCCCGGCTCCTTCGACGTGGTGCTGGCCGATGCCGAATATATCCACATGCTGAAAGAGGGCGGTTTCATCGACAAGATGAACCCGGCCGATTACCCGCTCGCCGATTACTGGCCTGAGTTCCAGAAATTCGAGCCGCACTGGGTCGGCGAGGATCTCTATTCGGTGCTGATCCGCTTCGGCTATCTCGGCATTGCCTACCGCACCGACGTACTGTCCGCGGCCGATGTGAAGTCCTACAAGGCGCTGTGGGACCCCAAGATCAAGGGCAAGCTCGGCTTCTTCGACTGGTACCTGCCGACCATGGGCTGCCTCAGCCTCTATGACGGCAACAAGCCGCCCTTCGACATTTCCGACGCCGCCTTCGGCAAGCTGAAGGAGACGCTGTTCTCGCTCAAGCCGCAGACCGCCGGCTTCTATTCGATGGCCGACCAGTTCTCGATGCTGACCAACGGCACCGCCGCCGCCATTCCCGGCGTCGGCGACTGGGTGGTGCTGCTGCTGCAGAAGAGCGGCGTGCCGGTTTCGGCCACCGTGCCGGACGAGGGCGGCATCCAGTGGACCGAGTCGATGTCCATCGTCTCCTCCTCGACCAAGAAGGACCTCGCCAAAGCCTTCATCCAGTACATGTCCTCGCCGGAAGGCCAGGTGCGCTCCTCGATCATGCCGGCCTACTGGGCCTCCATTCCCAACAAGAAGGGCTGGGAGCTGCTGAACAAGGACCATCAGGCCGAGGCGAAGGCGCTGCGCCACACCTTCGACGCCCGCAACGTCATGGACGAGTACAAGGACGGCAAGATCTACATCCGCAAGACGCCGGTGCAGCAGAGCATCGAGCAGTGGAACGACGTCTGGTCCGAATTCAAGTCGATGTAGCCCACGCGCGCGGCAGGCGGCCATGCGCCGCCTGCCCCTTCTTCCTGCACCCGTCCCGAAGGCTTCATGAGCGAACCCTTGCCCACGCCGGACACCGGAACCGCCCCCTTCACGGCCACGTCGCGGCGCGCGACAGCGGCCCGCTTCGCCATGTTCTGGGGGGCGCCGCCGGCACTGTGGCAGGCCGCGTTCTTCCTGGTGCCGCTCGGCTTCCTCGTCGCCATGACCTTCTGGTCGGTGAAGAGCTTCCGTCTCACACCGGACGCGACGCTGGCCAACTGGACCTTCATCCTCAATGCCGGCTTCTTCCGCAACGCCTATGTCTACACCTTCTGGCTCTCCGCCCTGACGGCGGTGATCGCCAGCGTGGCGGCGTTTCCGGCCGCCTATACGCTGGCCTACAAGGTGAGCCCGGCGACGCGGCGCTTCATGATCTTCATGCTGGTGGTGCCGTTCTTCACCAGCTACCCCGTCCGGATCTATTCCACCCAGATCTTCTTCAGTCCGCAGGGCATCATCAATACCGTGCTGGTGCCGCTCGGGCTCGGGCCGCTGCAGGTGCTGAACACGCCGACCGGCACCGTGGTGGGCTATCTCGTGCTGACCCTGCCGCTGGTGGTGCTGCTGCAGACCTTCGCGCTTGCCAATGTGCCGCGCCTGCTGATCGAGGCGGCGCATAATCTCGGCTGCGGGCGCTTGCGCACCATCGGGTCGGTGATCATCCCCTCGGCCCGCATCGGGCTGATCGTCGCCGGCACCTTCGCCTTCGTGCTGGCCTTCGGCGACTATGTGGCGCCGACCTATCTCGGCGGCTCCCGGCCCCCCACGCTCAGCATCCTCATCGCCGACCAGGTGAAGTCAGGCAATAACTGGCCGCGCGCCTCGGTGGTCGCGGTGATGATGATTGTGACGCTGATGGTGGTGATGCTGGTCATGATCGGCCTCGCCTATGGCCGGCGGAAGGAAAGGCCATGAGCATGGCCGCGCTCCGCCGCCTTCTTCTCCTCGCCTATACGGGGCTGGTGTTCGCCTTCATCTTCGCGCCCATCGTCTCGACCATCGTGTTCTCCTTCAATGCCGACCGCTTTCCCAGCCTGCCCTGGGGCGGGTTCAGCCTGCAATGGTACGAGGCGATCTTCGCCGACGCGACGATCCAGCGCGGGCTGATCAACAGCCTCGTTGTGGCCGGCGTCACCTGCGTCGTCGCCACCTTCCTCGGCTTCTCCGCCGCCTATATCGATTACCGCTACCGCTTCCTCGGCAAGTCGGTCTATCTCGCCCTCGCCGCCCTGCCCCCGACCGTGCCGGTGGTCATTCTCGGCGTGGCGCTGCTCACCTTCGAGGGCCGGGTCGGCCTGTCGGGGACGCTTCAGGGCATCATTGTCGGCCATGTGGTGCTGAGCACGCCCTTCGCCATGGCGCTGGTGCGGATGCGGCTCGCCGATCTCGACCCCGATATCGAGCGCGCCGCCTGGAATCTCGGCGCCTCGCCCTGGGCGACCATGTTCGGGGTGATTGTGCCGTTCTGCGCTCCCGCGATCCTCGCCGCGATCTTCCTCACCGCCGCTGTCTCCTTCGACGAGTTCATGATCGCCTGGTTCGTCTCGGGGGTGAACGAGACGCTGCCGGTGCGGGTGCTCGCCATGCTGCAGGGGCAGGTCAGCCCGCGCATCAATGCCATCGGCGCCATCGTGTTCGGCGTCAGCATCACCCTCATCGTGCTTGCCCAGATGCTGCTCGGACGCATGTCCGGCCGCGCCGCCCGGAAGAAAGGATGACGCGCATGGCCGCCCCCATGATCGAGATCGACCGTGTCGCCAAGCATTATGGCAACCACGCCGCCGTGGCCGATGTCTCCTTCACCATCGACAAGGGCGAGTTCATCGCGCTGATGGGCCCCTCCGGCTGCGGCAAGACCACGACGCTGCGGATGATCGCCGGCCTCGACCAGCCGAGCTCAGGGGAAATCCGGCTCTGGGGCCGCCGCCTCAACGAGGACGCCCCCTGGGAGCGCGACGCGCCGCTGGTGTGGCAGAGCTACGCGCTGTTCCCCTTCCTGTCGGTGCGCAAGAACGTCGAGTTCGGCCTCAAGCAGCGCCGCCTGCCCGCTACCGAGCGCCGCAGGAAGGCGGATGAGTGGATGGAGCGGCTTGGCATTGCCGGCCTTGCCGAGCGCGGCGTCGACCAGCTTTCCGGTGGCCAGCGCCAGCGCGTCGCGCTCGCCCGGGCGCTGGCGCTGGAGCCGGAAATGCTGCTGCTGGACGAGCCGCTCAGCGCTCTCGACCCGCATTTGCGGGTGCGGATGCAGTCGGAGCTGGTGCGGCTGCATCGCGAACTCGGCATCACCTTCATCTGCGTCACCCACAGCCATTCCGAGGCCTTCGCCATGGCCGACCGGGTGGTGATCATGAATGAAGGGCGCATCCAGCAGATCGGCGCGCCGCGCGAGATCCACCGCCGCGCCGCCAATCGCTTTGTGGCCGAATTCGTCGGCGGCAACAACATCTTCACCGGCACGGTGCGCGTCGAGGCGGACGGCTCGATCGCCCTTACCGGCCCGGTGGGCACGGTTCATGCGCCCGCCCCCACTGACGCCGGCATCGTCCCCGGCGTCGCCGCCACGCTGGTGGTGCCGGCCGACCGCATCGAACTGACGGCGGCGAGTACCGGCAGCGGCAATGAGGTGGCGGCACGCGTTGTCACGGTGGAGTTCGTCGGCTCGACCGTCACCGTCTTCCTGGAGACCGAGGGCGGCGGCGAATTGCGCGCGCAGCGCTCGCTGCACGAGATGGAGAACACCCCGCTGGCGGTCGGCCAGCCGGTCATCGCCCGCTGGTCGCCGCAACAGGGGTTCTTTCTCCCCGCTTGATCTTGCCTGCCTGATTTATGGAGTGAATGCGATGTCGACCTTCATCCGCGGCGCCACGGTGCTCACCATGGGCGGCCCGAACGGCAGCACCCCCTTCCTCGGCGACGTGCATATCGAGGGCGATCGCATCACGGCCATCGGCGAGGGCCTTGAGGTGCCGGACGGCGCCACGGTCATCGACGGCACCGGCAAGCTGGTGATGCCGGGCCTCGTCAACGCGCATCTGCATTCGGGCGAAGCGCTGTTCAAGAGCCGCTACGACAACCTGCCGCTCGAACTGTGGATGCTCTACGCCTACCCGATCCTCGGCGCCAAGGCGCTGAGCGAGCGCATGATCTATCTGCGCAGCATGGTGGTGGCGATCGAATCGCTGAAGACCGGCGTCACCTGCCTGACCGACGACATCTTCGAGGCGCCGCGCCAGTCGCTCGCCCAGCTCGGCGCGGCGGTGTCGGCCTATGACGATGCCGGCATCCGCGCCACCGTCTCCGGCCATGTGATGGACCGCGACTTCCTCGACTCCATCCCGTTTTCGCGCAAGCATGTCTCGGCCGAGCTGCAGGCGGAAGTGGCCAAGCTCACCCCGCCGACGACCGACGAGTACCTCGCCTTCGCTAGGGAGGCCTACGCCCAGTTCCATGGCCGTTCGGGGCGCATCCGCTTCATGCTGGCCCCCTCCGCGCCGCAGCGCTGCACGCCCGAGCTGATGCAGGCGGTGAACGCGCTGGCGCTGGAATGGCAGGTGCCGTTCCACACCCATATCGTCGAGACCAAGGTGCAGGGCGTCACCGGCCCGGTGATGTATGGCAAGTCGCTGATGCGCTACATGGCCGATCTCGGCCTGATGCACGCCGGCACCACCATCGCCCATTCGATCTGGGTGAGCGAGGACGACATCGCCCTGATGGGCGAGGCCGGCGTCTCGGTGGTGCACAACACCATCTCCAACCAGAAGCTCGGTGCCGGCGTCGCGCCGGTGCGCCAGCTGCTGAGCGCGGGCGTCAATGTCGCGCTCGGCTCCGACGGCATTTCCACCAACGACACGCCGCGCATGTTCGACGTGATGCATGCCTGCGGCCTGATCCACAAGGTGACGACGCCCGACTACACGCAGTGGCTCAGTTCCGCCGAAGTGCTGCACGCCTGCACACTGGCGGGCGCCAGGAGCGCGCTGATCGGCCATGAGACCGGCTCGCTGGAGGCGGGCAAGAAGGCCGACCTGCTGGTCATCAACCTCGACACGGTGTGCTTCACCCCGCGCCACGACCTTCTCAACCACCTCGTCTACAGCGAGAACGGCTCGTCGATCGAGAAGGTGATGGTCAATGGCGAGATCGTGGTCGAGAACGGCCAGCTGACCAAGATTGACGAAAAGGCGCTGCTGGCCGAGCTGCGGTCGCTGATGCCCGCCTTCAATGACTACCATTCCGGCGTCGAGGCGGCGAACCGCGCCTTCGCCCCGGCTTTCGACGCCATCCACCGCCGCTGCAACCAGGTCGATCTCGGCATTCACCGCCTCGTCGGCACCAGCGACATGTGGCCCGCCTGACCCCCGACGGAGCCCCCGCCATGAGCACCCCCACTGTCCGCATCGCCGACATGACCTGGTACGAATTCGCCGACCGGGTGAAGGAGAACCCCATCGTCTTCCTGCCCACCGGCTCGGTCGAGCAGCACGGCCCGCACCTGCCGCTGCTGACCGACGTGATCCTGCCCGTCACGGTGGCCGAGGCAGTGGCGGCCGAGGTCGGCGGCATGGTCGCGCCGGCGGTGAGCTATGGCTACAAGTCGCAGCCGAAATCCGGCGGCGGCAACCATTTCCCCGGCACGCTGAGCCTCGACGCCGGCGTGTTCATCGCTCTGGTGCGCAACATCATCAACGAGCTGGTCCGCCATGGCGCGCGCAGGATCGTGCTGTTCGACGGGCACATGGAGAATGCCTGGTTCCTGGTCGAGGCGGCCGATCTCGCGCTGCGCGACCAGGCGATGCTGGGCCGGACCGACGTGAAGATCGTCAAGCTCGGCTATTGGGACTTCATCAACAAGGCGACCGAGGCGGTGCTGTTTCCTGACGGATTTCCCAGCTGGGAACTCGAACACGCCGCCGTCATGGAAACCTCGATCATGCTGCATGTGCGGCCGGATCTTGTCCGGCAGGACAGCATCCCCGACGATCCCGCCGCCGTCTTCCCGCCTTACGACGTCTATCCCTTCGACACCCGCCCGATCCCGCCCACCGGCGTTCTGTCCTCCGCCAAATCGTCCTCGGCCGAGAAGGGCGCGACCGTGCTGGCGCAGGTGGTGCCCGACATCGCCGCGAGCCTGCGGGAGGTCTTCGGCCCGCCCTCGGCGTAAGCCGCGCGACGCGACGGGTTGAAACACCCCGCCCGGCGCCGGGTGGCGGGATTCACAGCCGCCGCGCAAGAGCCGCGCCCCGCGACACGGGGCGGGACGCGGCAGGCGCTTCATCGACTCACATCCAAGGACACGGAAGGCGACAGATCGAGCGAACACCCCCGGGCGCCTTCCCGAGCGCCCGGGGTTCGCGGACGCTAGGCCGCCCGCGTCGCGACCGCCGGCACGTTGTCGGAATGGCGGATTTCCGTGCCCAGCACCTTCAGGCATTCGCGCATGAAGGCGGCCAGCGCCGTCCAGCCCTTGGCGGAGACCATATTGCCGTCGACCAGCGCCTCCGTGGGCGAGAGGTCGACATAGATGCCGCCCGCCAGCCTTACTTCCGGCTCGCAGGCGCCGAGCGCCCCAACCCGCTTGCCGGTCAGCACCCCGTCCACCGCCATCAGAATCTGCGCCCCGTGGCAGATGGTGAAGATCGGCTTGCCGGTCTCGTGGAAGTGCCGGACCATCGCCTGGATGCGCTTGTCGGTGCGGATATATTCCGGCCCGCGCCCGCCGGCGCAGTAGACGGCGTCATACTCGTCGAGCTTTACTTCGGAGAAGGTCTTGTTGATGTCGGCGAGATGGCCGTAGCGCTCGATATAGGTCTGGTGCCCCTCGAAATCATGCAGCGAGGTCTGGATCTTGTCGCCGGCCTTCTTGTCGGGGCAGACGACGTGGACGGTGTGGCCGACCGCTTCCATGCCCTGCTGGAACACAAAGATCTCGTATTCCTCAGTGAATTCGCCCGTCAGCATCAGGATTTTCTTGCCCGGCATGTTGAGTACCTCCGCTCATTGTGAGGGGCCGGGCGCGGTCTTGCCCGCCCGGCCGATGGGGTAAGGGTCAGAACGGCGAGTCGGGGAAGTAGTATTCCTCGGCATTGTCCTTGGTGATCAGCGGCGCATCGAGCTTGAGCGCGCCACGCACCGGGGCGTGGCCGGCGAAATGCGCGGCCGTGAGATAGATGGCGGTCTTGATCATCGAGGGCGGATAGGGCGTCTCGACCGGGGTCATGGCGTCGCCCGCCTTCACCTTCTCGATGATCTCCTTCATGCCGTTGCCGCCGAGCGCGAACTTGATGTCCTTGCGGCCGGACTGCTTGATCGCTTCCAGCACGCCGAGCAGCATGTCGTCGTCATTGGCCCACACCGCGTCGATCTGCGGGTATTTGGCGAGATAGTCCTGCATCAGCTTGAAGGCTTCGTCGCTGTTCCAGTTGGCGTACTGGATATCGAGGATCTTCAGGTCGGAACCCTTGATCCCGTCCTGGAAGCCCTTGATGCGCTCGTCGTCGATGACGGTCGGAATGCCGCGCAGCACGACGAGATTGCCCTTGCCGCCCATCTTCTCGACGAGGAATTTCGCGGTGTTGAAGCCGACGGCGATATTGTCGCCGGCGACATAGAGGTCCTGGATGTGCGGGTCGTTCAGGCCGCGGTCGACCACGGTGATGAAGGTCCCCTTCTCCTTGATGGTCTTGACCGGCGTGGTCAGCTCCTCGGAGCTGTGCGGCAGGATAACAAGCGCGTCCATCTTGCGCGTGGCCGACATGTCCTCGATGGCGCTCACCTGCGCGCTGGCCGAGGGCGAGGTCTTCACGATCACCTCGATGCCGGGGAAGGCCTTGTTGATCTCCTTGGCGGCGGCATTGGCGTGGTAGACCACGCCGGCGGTCCAGCCATGGTCGGCGGCGGGAATGGAGACGGCGATGACCTTCTTCTCGGCGGCTGAAGCCGGGCCGGCCGCCAGCAGCGCGGTCGTCACCCCAGCGGCAATGAGAGCATTCCTGAGCATGTGTTTCCTCCACCAGGTGCGGCAGTCTTGATTGATGCCCGGCGCGTCGCGGCTGCCTCGCGCACCCCGGTTCTCAGTCCGCTACCTCTTCGACATCCGCTGGATCAGCATGGCGATGATGATGATGACGCCCTGAACCGCGGCGACGAGGTACTCGGAGACGAAATCGGAAAGGACCATCAGGTTGGCGATGAATTCGAGGATCACCGCGCCGGCCACCGTGCCCCAGACCCGCCCGCGCCCACCGCGCAGCGCGGTGCCGCCGATGACCACGGCGGTGATCACCTGAAGTTCCCACAGCAGGCCGGTGGTCGGGGTCGCTGCGCCGAGCCGGGGCACGTAACAGATGGCGGCGATGGCCACGCAGGCGCCCTGGATCACATAGGCGGTGATGCGGATGCGGGTGACCGAGATGCCGGAATAGCGCGCCACGTCCTCATTGGCGCCCACCGCCACGCAGCGCCGCCCATAGCGCGTGCGGTAGAGCACATAGGCGGCGACCAGCGCCACGGCGAGCGAGACCAGGATCGGGATCGGCACACCCAGCACGTCGCCGAAATAGACCGGGCGATAGGCATCGCGCAGGCTGCGGTCGATCGCCACCGTGCCGCCATCGGTCATGTAGGTGATGAGCGCGCGGAAAATGCCCATCGTGCCGAGCGTGGCGATGAAGGGCTCGATGCGCCCGACGGTGACGATGGTGCCGTTGAGCAGGCCGCAGGCGATGCCGGTGACCAGCGCCACCGCCATGCCGAGCGGGATCGCCGCCGTGCCGACGCTCGGCGCCACCATGTTCATGAACAGGATCATCACCCCGGTGATGAAGGCGGCCATCGAGCCGACCGACAAATCGAGCCCGCCGGACGAGATCACGAAGGTCGCGCCGATCGCGATGATGGCGATGAAGGCGCTGCGGGTGACGACGTTGGCGATGTTGTTGGCCGACAGGAAATCGGGATTGATGAGGTAGCCGATCGCCACCAGCGCGGCGAGCGCCAGGAAGGGGCCGGCATCGCCCCAGCCGATGGACCAATTCTGCTGGGCGCGCGGCGGCGCAGCGGCGACATCAGCCATGGGCGTTTTCCTCTAAGGCGCGTTCACGCGCCACGCTGCTGGTGGCGTAAAGCGCGACATTGCTCTCCGACATGGCGTCGCCGGCGAGTTCCCCGTTGATCCGGCCGGACCGCATGACCAGGATGCGGTCGCACAGGCCGATCATCTCCTGCATCTCCGAGGAGATGACGATGCAGGAGCGCCCCTCCCGCACCAGCGACTGGATGAAGGCGTAGATCTGGCTCTTATTGGCGATGTCGATGCCGCGCGTGGGCTCGTCGATGACGAGGACGGTGGGATCGTTCAGCATCACCTTGGCCAGCAGCAGCTTCTGCTGGTTGCCGCCGGAGAGCTGGCCGGCGCGGGCGTCGCGGCTGCGCAGGCGGATGTCGTAGCCGCGCACGGCCCGTTCGAGCTGCCGCGCCTCGCCCGCCAGGTCGAGCCCGGCAAAGGGGTGCACCCGGTCCAGCGCCGCCAGCGTCAGATTTGGCGCGAGGCGCTCGCCGAGCAGCAGGCCCTTGCCCTTGCGGTCCTCGGTGAGATAGCCGAGCCCCGCCCGCGCGGCCTCGGCCGGCGAGCGGAAATGCACCGGCCGGCCGTGCAGGCGCACCTCGCCGAAGCTGGCCGGCCGCAGGCCGAGCAACCCCTCGAAAAGTTCGGTGCGCCCGGCGCCGATCATGCCGGCAAGGCCGAGAATCTCGCCCTTGCGCAGGGTGAGCGACACGTCGTTGACGAAGCCGGGCACATGGGCGTGGGCGATCTCGAGCGCAGGCTCGCCCAGCTCCCTTTCAAGCTTTGGCGGATAGAGGCTGGCGAAGTCGCGCCCGACCATAAGGCTGGCCATGCGCTGAGGGGTGAGGCCCTCGGCGTCATAGGTGCCGACCATGCGCCCATCGCGCAGGACGGTGACACGGTCGGCCAGCCGCTCCACCTCGTCCAGCCGGTGGCTGATATAGAGAATGGCGACGCCGCGCTGCTTCAGCGCGCGAATGATGTCGAGCAGCGGGTCGACCTCTTCATGGGTCAGCACGGCCGTCGGCTCGTCGAAAATCACCACGCGGTGATTGCCGAGCAGGGCCTTGGCGATCTGCACCAGCTGCCGGTTGGCGATGGAGAGGTCGCCGACCCGCGCGCGCGGCGACACGCCGCAGCCGATAGCGGCGAGCTGCGCGGCGGCGGCCTCCCGCATCGCCCGCTCGTCGAGCCGGCCGAAGCGGGCGATCTCGCGGCCGATGAAGATGTTCTCAGCGACGGTCAGCGCCTCGGCGAGCAGGATTTCCTGATGCACCAGCGCGATGCCGACCGACTGCGCCTGCGAGGGCGTGTGGAAGCGGATCGGCGCGCCATCCATCAGCAGTTCGCCATCGCTCGGCTGGAGATAGCCGGAAAGCAGGCGCATGAGCGTGGACTTGCCGGCGCCGTTCTCGCCGATGACGGCGTGGATCTCGCCGGGCCGGATGTCCAGCGTCACTTCCGAGAGCACCGTGACGCCGCCGAATGCCTTGCCGAGCCGCTCGGCCCGAAGCACCGGCCCGCCGTCGGTCGAAGGGACATGGGCGTGCGCCGCGCTCATTGGTCGAAGGCCGGCGACAGGCGGTCGCGCGAGCGCTCGAGATGCGCGCGCATCGCATGGCGTGCGGCGTCGACATCGCGGGCGGCGAAGGCCGCGAGGAGGGCCTCATGCTCGTCAAGCGCCTCTTCGGTCACGAGCGCATGGAACATCAGGCGGAAGATGTGGAAATGGGTGTGCTGGTGCGCCAGCGTTTCCCGCACCAGGCCGTTGCCGCCGATCTCAAGGATCATGTCGTGGAAGATGGCGTCCTGGCGGGCGAATTGCGGGTAGCGCGCGCGCTCATCCGTACCGCCGCCGCGCAGGTTGACACCGGCGGCAGCCGTCAGCGCCTGGAGCGCCGGCTCAGTCATGGATGACGCGGCGCGGCCCGCCATTTCCGGCTCCAGCAGCAGGCGCAGATCGTAGAGCTCCTCGAAGCGGGCGCGGGTGATCTGCGGCGCGGCGCTGTAGCCGACCAGATGCGTCTTGACGACGAGGCCCTCGCCCTCAAGCCGTCCCAGCGCCTCACGGATCGGCGTCTGCGACACTTCCAGCTCGCGCACCAGATTATCGACGGTGATGCGCGCGCCGGGCGGAATCTTCAGCGCCATAAGACGCGCGAAGATCGCCTCATAGACTTCATCGGCCAGACCGGCACCGCGATGCACCGCCGGCGTCGATCCCCCGTCTTCGGCGAGGTAGCGGGAAGTAGCGTGAGGTTTCGAACTGCGCATGCGTTGCCCCTTGACAGCGATCAACAGCTAGCACGATCCTCTCCACCACTCAATACGATATCCTATACGATTTTATCTGGGCGAATAGCTCAACAAGAATACATTATACCAGAAACATGGGAGGTTCTTTTGGCTGACGGCTCGGCGGCGCGGATGGCGCACGAACGTCTATTCGGCCGAGTCCAGCCCCTTGCGCCGCGCGAGGGTGCACGGCGCCCTGGCCGGTGGAGTGGAGCCGATCATGTCGCCTCGCCGGTGCTGCGCCTGTCGAGGCGCGCACGCCGGAGCCGGCCGCGACGTCACGTTCCGATGCGGACCGCCCGTGCACATCTGGGCGGCCCACTGCCACGGCCTCCGCCGGAACGGCCCGGCACGCCTGATCTCGCCGCCTCCTCCTGAAAGCGAAAATGCGCCGCCATGGCCGATCCCTTTCGAACCCGCGACGTCGTGCCGGATTTCGACCGCCATGTGGCCGACTATGCGGCGCGCAGCGCCGAGACGCGGGCCCGGTTGCCGATGCGCCCGGATATCGCCTATGGCCCCTCGCCGGCGGAACGGCTCGATCTGTTCCTGCCACCGCCGCATCGGGCGACCGGCGCCGTGCACATGTTCATTCATGGCGGCTATTGGCGCATGTTCGCCAAGGAGGACTTTTCCTTCGTCGCCGAGACGGTGACGCGGGCGGGGGCGATCGCGGTGATTGTCGATTACGCCCTGATGCCTGCCGTGCGGATGGCGACGCTCGTCGCGCAGATCCGTCAGGCCCGGGACTGGATAGCAGCGCATATCGGCGCCTATGGCGGCGACGCTTCACGCCTCACCATCAGCGGCCATTCCGCCGGTGCCCAGCTCGGCGCCCTGCTGCTCGACGCGAGCGCCCCGGCGGGTTCGGTCGCCGGTGCCGTTTTGATCAGCGGCATCTACGATCTCGCACCGCTGCAGCACTCGTTCCTGCGGGATCTGATCGGCCTCACCGACGAAGAGATCCGCGACTTCAGCCCGCTGGCCCGGACCTACACGGTTGGCGCAGATATCCGGCTGTTGGTCGGCGAGTTGGAAACGGCGCCGTTTCACCAGCAGATGAACGCCTTCGGCTCGCATCTGGCCATCGCCGCCGGCAGCCGCGTCAGTCAACGCACGCTCGCCGGCGCCGACCATATGAGCATCATGGCGGACCTTGGAACGCCAGGTACCAACGCCGCAGGCCATCTCGTGGATTGCCTCATGGCCAGACCCGGCGTGCCTGCGGAGTGATGGGACCAAAGCTGAGCGGCGGCGACGCCGCGCCGGAGGAGGCCATTCTTGCCGGCCCGGTGTCTCCACGGCCGTCGACAGGGCCAGAGCTGTGGCAATCCCCGTTCGCCCAATTCGGCCAGGGGGCAAGTGCCTCCCGCCATTCCCGAGGCGGATATCGGATGCGGCGAACCCGACGGCGATGACTTCGCCACCGCCTGGCGAAATGCTGTAACATCGGCGCCGCGACAATCACACCGCCCCTCACTCGCCTAACCGGAACCTCACCCGAGGCTCCGGCTTATCTGACATGGCCCGTTCCGCCCTCTCATCCCTGGCGTGATGCCGGGCTGAAAGGCGAACATGCTGGCTAAACTCCGCGCGGTTTTCTACCCTCGTTCGTCCGCGCCCTGGAGCGACACGTCCCCTGTCCGGGAGGAGCTGTTCGGCGTCGAGCGGCTGGAGCAGCATGCCGAAAGCCTTGCGGTTGCTCAAACGGTCTCGCCGCGTCCGCCGATCGTCGTCTCCTTGCAAAGCCGCCTGAACGATAACGCCAAGGTGCTGCTGGCCGCCTATCGCGCCAGCGCGGCCGAACTGGAGGAGGGAAACGGGGTCGTGCCGGCAGCCGAATGGCTGCTGGACAATTATCATCTCGTCGAGGAGCAGATCCGCGAGATCCGGGACGACCTGCCGCCGGGCTATTACCGCCAGCTGCCCAAGCTCGCCGCGGGCCCGTTCGCCGGCTATCCCCGTGTCTTCGGGCTCGCCTGGGCGTTTGTCGCTCACACTGACAGCCACGTCGATCCAAACACTCTGAGGCGCTTTGTTGCCTCCTATCAAACCGTCGAGCCGCTCTCGATCGGCGAGCTCTGGGCGGTGGCGATCACGCTGCGGATCGTGCTGATCGAAAATCTGCGCCGGCTGACCGACCAAATCATGGTCGGCCGTGAGGCGCGGGCGCAGGCCGACGCGCTGGCCAACCGGGTGCTGGAGTCCGGATTCGCCGGCTTCGCGCTCGACCGCGATATCGTGGCCCGCTCGTGCGAGCCATTGTCGGAACTGTTCGCGGCGCAACTCGCCAAGCGTTTGCGCGACCAGGACCCGCGCACGACCCCGGCGCTCGGATGGCTCGATGAGCGGTTGAGATTGCAGGGTTCCTCGATCGACGAGGTGGTCCAGCACGCCCAGCAGAGGCAGGGGGCGTCGAATGTCACGGTGCGCAATGTCATCACCAGCATGCGCTCGATCTCCGACATCGATTGGGCGGAATGGTTTGAGAGCGTCAGCCTGGTCGACAAAACGCTGAGAGGCGCCAGCGGCTTCGACGAGATGGATTTCGCGACCCGCAATCTCTACCGCAGCGCCATCGAGCAACTCGCGCGCGGCTCCCATGTCAGCGAGTTGGATGTTGCGCACCGTGCCCTGAGCGCCAGCGCGGGTCGGGCCCAGGCCGAAGCCCGTGCAACCGGCGCGGCGCCGAGCGCCTGCGATCCCGGCTATCACCTGATCGCTGAAGGCCGCGTCGCGCTGGAAAGGAGCATCGGCTTTCGCCCCCCGGCACCGCTGTGGATCGCCCGGCTGAACGCGCCGTTCGGTGTGCATGGCTATGCGGTGGCGGTGCTGCTCACCACGCTGGCCCTGCTTCTCATCGCCGGCCTCTGGCTCGGCGTTTCCGGGGCCCCCGCCGGATGGCTGTTGCTGCTGGCACCGCTGGCCTTCTTGCCGGCGTCGGATGCGGCCAGCGCGCTGGTCAACCGGGGTGTGGCACGTTCGTTCGGTGCCTCACCCTTGCCGGGGCTGGAACTCGCGGCCGGGGTTCCGACCTCCTTGCGTACGCTGGTGGTCGTGCCGACGCTGCTGACCAGCGAGGCCGATCTGCTTGAGCAGATCGAACGGTTGGAGGTCCACTACCTCACCGGCTCCAGCGGCGATCTCGCCTTCGCGCTGCTGTCGGACGGCCTGGATGCCGACCAGGAAACACTCCCGGGCGACGAGGCCCTGCTTGCCACCGCCACGGCCGCGATCGCGCAGCTTAATCGCCGCTACGGGCCGGCGCCGTCGGGGCTCCGCTTCCTGCTGCTGCACCGCCACCGCGTCTGGAACCAGGGCGAAGGCAAATGGATGGGGTGGGAGCGCAAGCGCGGCAAACTGCATGAGTTGAACCGGCTGCTGCGCGGCGCCACCGATACGAGCTTCATCGCCCTCAACGGCCAGCCGCCGCAGGCCCCGGCCGACGTGCGCTACGTCATCACGCTCGACGCCGACACCCGCCTGCCGCGCGATGCGGCGGTGCGGCTGGTCGGCAAGATGGCCCACCCGCTCAACCGGCCGCAGTTCAGCGTCGCCGAGCAGCGCGTCGTAGGCGGCTACGCGATTCTGCAGCCGCGCGTGACGGCCTCGCTGCCGATCGGGCGTGACGGCTCGCTCTACCAGCGCGTCTATTCCGGCCCCGGCGGCATGGACCCCTATGCGGCGGCCGTGTCGGACGTCTATCAGGACATGTTCGGCGAGGGCTCCTACACCGGCAAGGGCATTTATGATGTCGACGCGTTCGAGGCCTCGCTCGCCGGGAGGATCAAGGAAAACGCGCTGTTGAGCCACGATCTGTTCGAGGGCATCTATGCCCGCGCGGGTCTGGCGTCGGATGTCGAGGTGGTGGAGGACTTTCCCTCCCGCTACGACGTGATCGCCAAGCGCAAGCACCGCTGGACCCGCGGCGACTGGCAGTTGCTGCCCTGGGTGTTCGGCCTTCGTTCCGGCGCGCATGCGGTGCCGACGCTCGGCCGCTGGAAGATGCTGGATAATCTCCGCCGCTCGCTGGTGGCGCCGTTCACCTTGGCCGCGCTGGGCGTGAGCTGGCTGGCGCCGGCACCGTGGAATGTTCATGCCGTGCTCGCGCTCATCGCGGCGATCGCGATCCCCGCCTTTCTGCCGGCGCTGTTCTCCATCCTGCCGCGCGGGGTCGGAATCCGGCTGCTCAGCCATGTGACGGCGCTGGTGGACGATCTGCGGATCGCGCTGCTGCAGACCGTGTTCACCTTCACTTTTCTCCCCGATCAAAGCTGGCGCCTTGGAGATGCGGTGGCACGCACGCTCTTCCGGCTGTTCGTCAGCCATAAGCACTTGCTGGAATGGACCACGGCGGCGGTAGCGGGCGCGCAGCCGCGCCTCGATCTCATGGGCTTCTATCGCGGGATGCAGGGCGGCACCGCGCTGGGGCTGGTTATGACGCTTGGCGCCTTCGCCTGGGCGCCGTCGTCTTGGCCGGTGATACTGCCCTTCGCCGCGCTTTGGCTGGCCGCGCCGGCACTGGCCTTCTGGGCGAGCCGTTCGCCGCCCATCGCCAGGACGCTGGCGGTCTCACCCGGTGACGCCCGCGACCTGCGGCTGATCGCCCGCCGCACCTGGCGCTTCTTCGAGACGTTCGTCACCCCGGCAGAGAACATGCTGCCGCCGGACAATTTCCAGGAAGACCCAAAGCCTGTCGTCGCTCACCGCACGTCGCCGACCAATATCGGGCTGTACCTCATGTCCTCGGTCGCCGCGCGCGACTTCGGCTGGGCCGGGACGATGGAGACGGTCGAGCGCCTGGAGGCGACGTTGTCGACCATGCAGCGCCTGGCGCGCTTCAGGGGTCATTTCTTCAACTGGTACGGCACGCGCGACCTGCGGGTGCTGGAGCCGGCCTATGTCTCCTCGGTCGACAGCGGCAATCTCGCCGGCCATCTTCTCGTCATCGCCGTCGCCTGCGAGGAGTGGATCGCCTCGCCGCTGATGCATGAGGCCGAGGCCGGCATGGCGGACGCCATAGTGCTCGCCCGCGAGGCCCTCGGGACGACGCAGGTGATGGCCGCCGACGAGCGCGCCGGCCAGCTGGACGGCCTGTTCGACGAGATCACCGCACTGCTGCGCGGCGGACAGGGGCTGGAGGCCTCGACGCCGGCATTGATCCGCCTCACCGAGAAAGCGTCGCGTCTGGCCGCCGACCTGGCGCCGACCGCCGACGAGAGCGGCGTGCCCGATCTGGTGTTCTGGACCGAACGGCTGCGCGTGGCGGTGGCCGAGCACGAGCGCGATCGGCTCTACCTCGCCGATGCGCCCCGCACGCTGCGCAACCGGCTGCGCACCATCGCCCAGACCGCGCGCGACATGGCGCTGGCGATGGATTTCGCCTTCCTGCTCGATCCCGATCGCAAGCTGCTTTCCATCGGCTACAGCGTTCCCGACAACTGCCTCGACCCGAGCTGCTACGACCTGCTGGCCTCTGAGGCCCGGCTCGCCAGCCTGTTCGCCATCGCCAAGGGCGATGCACCGACACGGCACTGGTTCCGGCTCGGACGCACCGCGACACCGCTCGGCAGCGGTTCCGCGCTCGTGTCCTGGTCCGGCTCGATGTTCGAGTACCTGATGCCCTCGCTGGTGATGCGCGCGCCGACCGGCAGCCTGCTGGAACAGACCAACCGATTGGTGGTGGCACGCCAGCAGAGCTATGCGCACGGGCTCGGCGTGCCTTGGGGTATCTCGGAATCCGCCTACAACGCACGCGATCTCGAATTCACCTACCAATACTCGAATTTCGGCGTGCCGGGCCTCGGCCTGAAGCGTGGCCTGTCGGACAATCTGGTGATCGCGCCTTATGCCACGGGGCTGGCGGCCATGATTGACCCCTCAGGGGCGCGGGCGAATTTCGACCGGCTCGCCGCTATGGGGGCCAACGGACGCTACGGCTTCTACGAGGCGCTGGACTTCACGCCGGCCCGCCGGCCGGACGATGCCAGCGTCGCCATCGTCCGTAACTTCATGGCCCATCACCAGGGCATGACGATCGTCGCCATCGCCAATGTGCTCCACGGTGGAACGATGCGCGCGCGCTTCCACCGCGAGCCGATTATCCAGGCCAGCGAATTGCTGTTGCAGGAGCGCATGCCGCGCAACGTGATCGTCGCCTATCCCCGCGCCGAAGAGGTGAAGGCCTCCGCCAGGGGGGAGGCCAATGAGACGCCGAACGTGCGCTCGCTCAAGCCGCCATCGGGCGGCGCGCCGGTGACGCATCTGCTCTCGAATGGCCGCTATGTGGTGATGGTGACCACCGCCGGCACCGGCTTCAGCCGCTGGCGCGACATCGCCGTAACGCGCTGGCGTGAGGATGCGACGCGCGACGCGCAAGGCTCGCACATCTTCCTGCGCGACAGCCAGAGCGGCGACCTCTGGTCGGCCGGCGCCCAGCCCTTCGGCGTTGCCGCCGAGCATGACGAGGTGGTGTTCTCCGAGGACCGCGCCGAGTTCATCCACCGCAGCTCGTCGCTTATCACCACGATGGATCTGGTGGTCTCCGGCGAGGATGATGGCGAGGTGCGGCGTGTCTCGCTGACCAATAGCGGGCGGCGGGCGCGCGAGATCGAGCTCACCTCCTACGCCGAGCTGGTGCTGGCGACGCCCGCGACCGACAATGCCCATCCGGCCTTTGCCAAGATGTTCGTCGAGACCGAGCACCGCCCGGAATTCGGCGCGCTGATCGCCACCCGCCGGCGGCGCTCGCCGCATGAGGCCGAAATCTGGGCCGCGCATTTCGCCGTCATCGAGGGCGAGATGCTGGATCCGCCGCAATATGAGACCGATCGCGCCCGCTTTCTCGGCCGCAACCGCGAGCCGGGCGAGGCGGCGGTCATCCGCGAGGGGGCGCCGCTGTCCAACACGGTCGGCACCGTGCTCGACCCGGTGTTTGCGCTGCGCCACCGCGTGAAGGTGCCCGCCGGCCGCACCGTGCGCGTGGCCTTCTGGACGCTGGTCGCCTCCTCGCGCCAGGAACTGCTCAACCTCGTCGACAAGCATCATGACCGCAACGCCTTCGAGCGGGCGAAGACGCTGGCGTGGACGCAGGCGCAGGTGCAACTGCGCCATCTCGACGTGAAAGCCGAGGAAGCCGCCGACTTCCAGCGGCTTGCCGCGCCGATCATCTACGCCGATTCCCGGTTCCGCGTGCCCTCTGACGTCATCATGCGCGGCGCCGGGCCGCAGTCGTCGCTGTGGCAGCATGCGATATCCGGCGATCTGCCGATCGTGCTGCTGCGCATCGACGATCTCGAGGACATGGCGCAAGTGCGCCAGCTTCTGCGCGCCCATGAATATTGGAGCATGAAGCGGCTGGCTGTCGATCTGGTCATCCTCAACGAGCACGCCTCGTCCTATGTGCAGGATTTGCAGATCGCCATCGAGACCGCCGTGCGCTCAAGCCAGTCGCGCCCACGCTTTGGAGACGAGCAGGGGCAGGGTAAGGTTCATGTGCTGCGCACCGACTTGATGAGCCTGGAAGGGCGCGGGCTGCTGCAATCGGTCGCCCGCGTCGTGCTCTCGGCCCGTCGTGGCTCGATCGCCAACCAGCTGACCTATATTCCGGCTTTCGCGACGCGCCCGGCGGTCACACGCCGCCGCCGCACCCCGGCGCCGCTGGCGGCACCGGCCGAGCTGTCGCTGGAGTTCTTCAACGGGCTGGGCGGCTTCGACAAGAACGGCCGCGAATATGTCGTCCAGCTCAGCGGTGAGCGGACGACGCCGGCGCCGTGGATCAATGTGATCGCCGGCAGCGGTTTCGGCTTCCAGGTCTCGGCGGACGGCAGCGGCTATACATGGACGGAGAACAGCCGCGAAAATCAGCTGACGCAATGGTCGAATGACCCGGTCGGCGACCCTGTCGGCGAGGCCATCTATGTGCGCGACGAGGCGACCGGCGATGTCTGGAGCCCGACCGCTGCGCCCATTCGTGACGGTGGCAGCTACATCGCCCGCCATGGCTTCGGCTATTCCAGCTTTTCGCACGAGGCCAACGGCGTCGCGCTCGACCTGTTGCACTATGTGCCGCTGGCCGACCCGATCAAGATCTCGCGCCTGACGCTGACCAACACCTCCGACCGGGTGCGCCGCCTCACGGTGACGGCCTATGTCGAATGGGTGCTCGGCACCATGCGCGGCGCGTCGGCACCGTTTATCGCCACCGAGATGGATGTCGCCACCGGCGCAATGTTCGCTCGAAACGCGTGGAGCGCGATCAGCCATGGGCGTGTGGCCTTTGCCGATCTCGGCGGCATGCAGACCGCCTGGACCGCCGACCGCACCGAGTTTCTCGGCCGAAATGGAGAGCTCTCGGCGCCTGCCGCGCTGATGGGCAAGGTGCCGCTCTCCGGCAAGACCGGCGCCGGGCTCGACCCCTGCGCGGCGCTACAGAGACTTGTCGTGCTGCAACCCGGGCAAAGCGTCGAGATCGTCGCCACCCTCGGCCAATGCCGCACGGCAGACGAGGCGCGCGTGTTGATCGCCCGCTACCGCGCGACCAATCTCGACGCCGTGCTGAAGACCGTCACCGACCATTGGGATCGGTTGCTTGGCGCGGTGCAGGTCAAGACGCCGGACCGCGCCACCGACATCATGCTGAATGGCTGGCTGCTGTACCAGACCATCGCCTGCCGGATCCGCGGACGCTCGGCCTTCTATCAGGCGAGCGGGGCCTATGGCTTCCGCGACCAGTTGCAGGACGGCATGGCACTGAGTTTCGCGCAGCCGGAGGAGACCCGCCGCCATCTGCTGCGTGCCGCCGCCCGGCAGTTCGTCGAGGGCGACGTGCAGCATTGGTGGCTGCCGCATTCCGGCCAGGGTGTGCGTACCCGCATTTCCGACGACCGGGTCTGGCTGGCCTATGCCGCCGCCACCTATATCGCCGCGGCGGGCGACGCGCCGGTTCTGGACGAGCATGTGGCGTTCCTCGAGGGACCGCCATTGCGAGCCGGGGAGCACGACGCATTCTTCCAGCCGATGCAATCGCATGAGAGCGCCTCGCTGTTCGAGCATTGCGCGCGCGGGCTCGACCAATGCGTGGAACTCACCGGTGCCAACGGCCTGCCACTGATCGGCACCGGCGACTGGAACGACGGCATGAACCGGGTTGGGGAGGGCGGCAAGGGCGAGAGCGTATGGCTCGGCTGGCTGTTCATCCGCACGGTCGCGATGTTCGCCCCGCTCGCCGAGGCGCGCGATCCCGTCCGCACCGCGCGCTGGCGCGCGCATGCAACCTCCGTGCGCGAGGCGATCGAGCGCGAGGCCTGGGACGGCGCGTGGTACCGCCGTGCCACCTATGATGATGGCTCGTGGCTCGGCACCAGTGACAGTGACGAGTGCCGCATCGATTCCATCGCCCAATCCTGGGCGGTGCTGTCGGGCGCTGCCGATGCGGCGCGCGCCACGCAGGCCATGGCCTCGCTGGAGCAGCATCTGGTGTGCCGCGAGGAGGGCATCGCTCTGCTGTTCACGCCGCCCTTCAACGATACACCGCGTGACCCCGGCTACATCAAGGGTTACCCGCCGGGCCTGCGGGAGAATGGCGGGCAGTACAGCCATGCCGCCATGTGGGCGATCCTCGCCTTCGCCAAGCTCGGCGACGGCACCAAGGCGCACGACCTGTTCGCGCTGCTCAACCCCATAAACCACGGCACCTCACCGGGTCAGGTCGCCACCTACAAGGTCGAGCCCTATGTGCTGGCCGCGGATGTCTACTCGGTCGCGCCCCATGCCGGGCGCGGCGGCTGGACCTGGTACACCGGCTCGGCCGCCTGGATGTACCGCGCCGGCATCGAGGGCATTCTCGGGATCCGGAAGGAAGGCGCGCACCTCACCGTATCGCCGTGCATTCCCGAGGATTGGCCGGGATTCGAGGCGCGGGTGACGATTGCCGGCACGCCCTACGACATTGTGGTCGGACCGACGGAGGACAACCAGACGGACGTTGCCGCGCGGTTGGACGGCGTACCGATCAAGCGCGTCGATGGCGCGTTTCGCGTGCCGCTGGATGGCACGGCACATCGCCTGGTCATCGGGCGTCATGAGACCTGATGTGGACGACAGAACCAAAGCCGCCGGTCCGGGCGCGTCATTGGTGCCGATCGCATCGGGCCTGAGCTGCTTGGCAAAACTTGTGTCGCGGTTGCGGTGAAGGCCGCCATGGCGGAACGTCGGCCCGCACCGAGACCGATGCTGTGCTCCGCCGCTGGTGGGACCTCGCGACCGCGAACACGGCTGATGTCATTCAGTACCGACATGGTGCCTGTCGCTATTGCTATGGCCTTGGCCACCTCTACCAGTGGCGCTCGCCGCGCGAGTTCGACGAGGCGATCGCGGAAGCCGAACTCAAGAAGCGCCAAATCCCCACCTGCGAGGGCGGCTTCGACTACGACCACACGCTCGGCCCGCACCCGCGTTGCCCGGAGTGCCGTGGCCAGAGTGTCGGCCGCGTCCAGGCGACAGACACGGGCCAGCTATCCGACTCCGCCCTTCTGGCGGTTGGGGGCACTGGCCCGAGGCGGCCATTCTACCCGTGCTTCTCGGCATCGGCCTGCTGATGCTGCATCCCGTGGACCAGATGGCAAAGATCCGCGCCGCCGCCATGCGTGTCCCGGCGGCCATAGCGGCGCCGGTACTGCTCATGCTGTGCCTCGGCTGCGCGGTCATAGCCTCCATGCACCCGGCGAATTTCGACTACTTTGATTTTTAGGCCCTGCAGCGGTCGCCGCCACTTGGCAGACGCAACCTTTTGCCCTGAGGTGAGCAGTCAACTCCTACTTCCGGTGCCCATTCCGCCCTCGGCCATCGATGCCCTGCCGAGTTCGCCGCAACAAGCGCACTGGAAATCCAGGCCGCTTGAGGCCAGAAATGAAACCTAGGACTCTCTCCTAAGCCGGAGGAGAAATGGGTCTCGGGTCACCATATGTGACTTCCTCCCGGGCCACGTCATCCCCGGCCGTCGGTGTGTACGATTGCGGGGGCGGGGCTGTTCTGAATCGCCGCGCGAGGACGGGCCGGGAACGCCGAACCCGCTTTCAGCGCGCATAGCAGAACGACAGGCCGGCGTCCGGCGCGGTCATGACCCCCATCGGGATGCCGTAGATCGCCTCCAGCGGGCCCGGCTGCAGGATTTCGGCCGGCGGCCCCTGCGCGATCAGCCGGCCGCCCTGCAGCGCGATGATGTGGTCGCAGAACCGCGCTGCCATGTTGACGTCGTGCAGCACCGCCAGCACGCCGATGCCGCGCCGGTGCGCGAGATCCCTGATCATGGCGAGGATCTCGATCTGGTGGGCGATGTCGAGCGCGGAGATCGGCTCGTCCAGCAAGAGGCTGTTGGCGTCCTGCGCCACCAGCATGGCGATCCAGGCGCGTTGGCGCTCGCCGCCCGACAGCGTGTCGACCACCCTTTCGGCGAGCCGGTCGAGCCCGGTCAGGGCGAGCGCCTCTGCCACCTTGGCCCGGTCGGCGGCACCAAAGCGCCCGAGCGCGCCGTGCCAGGGATAGCGGCCGAGCGCCACCAGTTCCCGCACCAACAGGCCCGAGCCCGTCGGCGTGGTTTGCGGGAGATAGGCCACCTCGCGGGCGAAGGCGCGGTCGCCCCAGTCCGCCAGCGCCCGGCCGCGGAACCGGATCGCCCCCTCGCCGGGCTGCTGGCGCGCCAGCATCTTCAGCAGGGTGGACTTGCCGGAGCCATTATGGCCGATCAGCCCGACACACGCGCCGCCGGGGATCGACAGGCTGAGCGGACCGAGAAGCGTGCGGCCGCCCGCCGTGAAGCGGGCCTCCTCGATCTCGAACAGCGGCGCCTCATCCGGCATGGTTCGCCCCGAACGCGACGCGCAGCGCGTGGTTGATCGAGGCCGGCAGCACCGACATATGCGTCTCGCCGGGCAGGAACTGGTAGGTGGTCGTCAGGCCCGGCACCGGCGCCAGCCGCTCGGCCATCTCCCGCGTATTGTCGACAATCCGGCTCTCAAGGAAGCTGGCACGGCGCTGTTCGGCGTCCTCGGCCCCGATCTGGAACGGGGCGAGCTGCTGCTCATATTCGCCGACCAGCAGCAGCAGGCGGCCACCGCCCTGCCCTGCCTCGCCCTGCCCCGCCGCGACGAAGGCCTGCGCCCGATCGACGATAGCAGCGCCCTCCCACCAGATCGCCGGGCTGGCGGAAATCCAGCCGGAGAAAGCGGCGGGCTGCTGGAACAGCGCGTGCAGCACGAACAGCCCGCCAAAGGAATGGCCGAAGATCGCCTGCCGGCGCGCATCCACCGGCACGCGGCGGGCGATCTCGGGCTTCACCTCGTTCTCGATGAAGGCGAAGAACGCGTCGGCGCCGCCGGTCCGCACCGGCGGGCCGCCCTCGACGAAGGGCGGGTAGGTCTGGCCGGGCGGCGGGCCGAGGTCCCAGGAGCGGCGCAGGCTGTCATAGGCCTCCTCGGTGGGGTAGCCGATGGCGACGATCACCCCGAAGGTGATGCCGGTGCCGAGCGTATAGGGCGCCTGCGCCCGCAGCGCCTCCACCGCGGTGGCGATGACCGCATTGCCGTCGAGCAGATACAGCACCGGCCAGCCCTCGGCCGGCGGCGCGCCCGGCGGGGTGTAGAGAAATATGCGGTGCGGCGCACCGCCTTCGCGCGAGGCGAGGTCGAACTGCACGGTGCCGGGGATTCGGGCAGGCGTCCCGGTGTCAATCGCGGTCTCATGCGCGGTCTCAGGCTTCATGCGCGTTGTCTCCGTGCCAGCAGCCACATGAGGGCGGGGCAGCCGATGAAGGTGGCGGTCAGGCCCGCCGGGATTTGCCAGGGGAAGGCGGCCGTGCGGCCAAACCAGTCCGCCGCCACCATGAGGATGCCGCCGATCAGCGCCGCCGCGACCAGCTGGGGCAGCGCGCGCTGCAGCCCGAGAAACCGCGCCAGATGCGGGGCCATCAGCCCGACAAAGGTCAGCGGGCCGATCACCAGCGTCGCCACCGCCGTCATCGCCGCCGTGGCGACGAGAAGCACGCGGTTGCTGCGGCGCGGAGGCAGGCCGAGCGCGGCGGAGATCGCCCCGCCGAGCGGGACGATGTCGAGCCAGCGCGCCAGCAGCGGCAGGGCGGCAAGGCTCGCGAGCGCGGCAAGGAGGGCCACACCGGCGTCCGTCGCGGTCGCCGCATAGGTCGAGCCGGTCATCCAGTTCAGCAGTTGCAGGGCCCGGGGGTCGCCGCCCGCCATAAGCGCCGTGACCAGCGCATCGAACATCGCCCCGAGCGCGATGCCGGCCAGCAGCACCCGCTCCGGTGCCGCCGCGCTGCCACGCGCCAGAGCGAGCATCGCCAGCAGGGCCAGCAGCGCGCCCAGAGTGGCGGCGCCGAGTTGCGCGGCGCGGCCGATCTCGTTGAGCGTGAACATGGCGATGATGAGCCCGAAGGCGGCGCCCGCGCTCACCCCCAGCACTTCCGGGCTCGCCATCGGGTTGCCGGTCATGCGCTGCAGCATGCCACCGGCGCAGGCCAGCAGGATGCCGGCCGCGAGAGCCGCGAGCGCCCGCGGCCAGCGCCATTCCAGCAGGTCGCCGCTGATGCTCCACCCCTCCAGCCCGTAGCCGACGCCGAGCGACAGCCCGACCAGCGCGGCCAGCAGCAGTGCGAGCGCGGCCAGGATCAGCAGCGGCCGGCCGGGGCGACGGACCGCCTCACCCAGCCCGGTGGGGGGTTGCAGCGTCAGCCGGAGGCGGGGAATGAGCCACAGCAGGAGAGGCGAGCCGATCAGGGCGGTGATCGCGCCGGTCGGCAGCATCTCGCCGAAATCGCCGGCCAGACGCTGCACGCTCTGGTCGGCCAGCCACAAAAGCACCGCCCCCAGCAGGGTCGACCAGAGGAGGCGGGCGCCGACGCGGCGGGCGCCGGCAACCGTGACCAGCGCCGGCGCCGCCAGCCCGATGAAGCCGATGACGCCCACCGTGCCGACCACAAGCCCAGTCAGCGCGACAGCCAGTGCCAGCGCCGCAAGCCGGATCAGCGGAACCGACAGGCCGAGCCCCTTGGCCTGGTCGTCCTCCAGCGTCAGCAGGGTGAGAGGGCGCACCAGCAGCGCGGCGGCCAGCAGGGCGAGCGCCAGCCGGGGCGCGAGGAACTGCGCGATCGTCCAGTCCTGCTGGCTCAGCGAGCCGCCGCCCCAGATGAACAGGCCGGCGAGGTAGTGGCTGTTGAATAGCGCCAGCATCGCCGCCAGAGCGCCGCAATAGAGGCTCACCACCATGCCCGCCAGCACCACGGTGAGCGGGGAGAGCCGCCGGCGCCAGGACAGGCCGAGCACGAGAAGCGCGGCGACCAGCCCGCCGGCCATCGCGGTCCATTCGCGCCCGACCGCCAGCAGGCCCGGCGCCCACAGCATCGCCATGGCAAGGGCGAGATTGGCGCCGGCGGAAACGCCGAGCGTGGTCGGCGAGGCCAGCGGATTGCGGAGCGCCAGCTGCAGCAGCGCGCCGGCCAGCCCCAGCGCGCCGCCGCACTGCAGGCTGGTGGCCAGGCGCGGGGCAAAACTGTAGCGCACCAGCATCTGCTGCACGTCGGAGGTGTCGGGGCTTGCGAGCGCGTCGATCCAGAGGGCGGGCGGCAGCCGCAGCGCCAGCGTCGCCACGCTCATGCCGAGAGCGGCGAGCGCCAGCCCGCCGACAAGGGTGGCGGGACCAAGCCGCAGGCGCTCACCCATGCGCGGGCGCCCCGGCAAGGGTCTGCCCGAGCAGCCCGGCGAAGCGCATGGCGGAAGGCAGCATGCCGAACATCAGCGCCGGCGGCATGGCATGCACCCGCCCCGCGCGGACAAAACCGAGACTGTTCCACAGCGGCGAGCGGGCCAGCGCCGCCCGGACGTCGGCGGCGATCGGCTCGACATAGATCAGCCGCGCCTCGGGCGCCCGGGCCAGCTGCTCGATGCCGACGGTGGCGAAGCCCCAGTAATTGACCTCGCCCCGCCAGGCATTGGCGAGGCCGCACAGCGTCATCACGTCGTCGAACAGGCTCTTCGCGCCATAGACCCTGACATGGCGGGTATCCATGAAGCTGACGACGAAGACCGGCGTGGCGGCATGGGAGGCCAGCGCCGCGCGGGTCGCGGCCATCCGGGCGGCACTGGCGTCGATCAGCGCCTGCGCCTGGCTCTCCCGCCCGATCATGCCGCCGAGCCGCCGCGTGGCAGTGAGGCTGCGCGCATAGGGCGTGCCGGGCTCGGGCGTATAGATCGCGAAGCTCTCGGTGCGGGCGATGCGCGCCAGCATCGGGCCGATGCGCGCGATATAGGGGGTGGTGAGGATCAGTTCGGGTTTCAGCGCGTGGAGAAGCTCGAGATTGGCCTCCAGCGCGGTGCCGAGATTGACCACGCCGGGCGGCATGGCGGGCTCGATCACCCAGGTCGCCCAGGCCTCCGCCTCGGCGATGGCGACCGGCGTCACGCCCAGCGCCAGCAAGGTTTCGGCAAGGCCGTAATCCAGCGAGACGATGCGGGCCGGCGCGGCGCCCGCTCGCGATGGACCGGGCGCCAGCACGGCGCAGGACGCGGCAGCGGCCAGCAGGCCCCGCCGCGTCAGGCGGTGAGCGGAGGCGGGCACGGCGCGCGCCCTACCAGCGGTATTTCAGCCCGGCGATGACGGTGCGCGGTGCGCCCATGTAGCAATAGCCGGCGTCGCAGGTGACATATTCCTCGTCCAGCAGGTTCTGGGCGTTGATCTGCGCGCTCCAGCCCTTGAGCCGGACGGCGAGGTAGCTGAAATCATAGCTCAGCTTGGCATCAACCAGCGTATAGGCGCTGTTCTGGAAGGTGTTGAGCGAGTCGCCCCAGGTGGCGCCGGTGTAGCGCACGCCGGCACCGATGCCGAGGCCGGCCAGCTTGCTCCCGTCCTGGAACTGATAGTCGGCCCAGATGGCGAAGGAGTTTTCCGGCTGGCCCGAGGGGGTGAGCCCGATCGTCTGCGCATCGCCATCGACATTGGTGAGGTCGAGATAGGTGTAGGCGCCGCGCAGCTTGAGGCCATTGCCGAGATTGGCGACCGCCTCCAGCTCGAAGCCACGCGCCCGAACCTCGCCGGTCTGCACCTGGAGCAGCGGATTGGTGTCGTCGGTGGCGAGCCCGTTCTCCTGGTTGATCTGGAACACCGAGGCGGCGAAATAGCCGTCGAAGCCGGCCGGGGCGTATTTCACGCCGGCCTCGATCTGCTTCGCCGTGGTCGGGACGAAGGCGTTGCCGTTGGCGTCGACGCCAAGCGTGGGCGCGAAGGAGGTGGCGTAGCTCACATAGGGGGCGATGCCGTTGTCGAACAGATAGGTCAGCCCGGCGCGGCCGGTGAACTTGCTGTCGTCATTGTCCTCGGTGCTGAACGTCAGCAGGTCGTCATCCGTCGAGTCGACCCAGTCATAGCGGCCGGTCAGCGTCAGGATCCAGCGGTCGAACGTTGCCTGCTCCTGCACATAGATGCCGGTCTGGCTCTGGGTCTGGTGGTAGCGGGCATAGTTGAAATCGGGATCGTAGGTCGGGCCGAGCGGCTGGCCGGTGTTGAAGTTGAAATCCGCCGCCGTGCCGAAGCCGATGCCGCCATCAAGCTCAAGATAGGTGTAGTCGAGCCCCACAAGCAGCTTGTGCGTTACCGGGCCGGTGACGAAATCGGCCTGCACCTGATTGTCGACGGCGAAGGAGTCGAGGACATCACGCACATAGCCGGTGCCACGGGTGGCGATGTTGGTGGCGGGGTCAATGCCGTACACGCTGGTGTAGCGCACCGAGGTGTCGGCATGGCCGTAGCGCAGATTCTGGCGGAGGGTGAAGACGTCGTTCAGGTCGTGCTCGGCGAGATAGCCGATCCGCCACTGCTCCTGCGGCTGGCTGTTATAGTCGCCGGGCGCCCGGCTGAAGGTCCCACCGGCGCCCTGCCACTGATAATAGGGCAGCGAGGCCGGGGTCTCTGATTCCTGGTACTCGCCGAGGAAGGTGATCCGGGTCTGGTCGTTCGGCTTCCAGGTCACGGCCGGGGCGATGAAGGTCATGTCGTTGACGCCGCCGCCGAGCGTGTTCGGCGATCCGGCGTCGCGCAGCAGGCCGGTCAGGCGGTAGAGGAACTGCCCGTCCGGGTCGATCGGCCCGCCCAAATCGAACTGGCCCTGCCACCAGTCGTAATTTCCGCCCTGCAGCTCGACCTCGCCGAAGGCCTGCTCGGTCGGGCGCTTGGAGGTGACATCGACAAGGCCGCCGGGCGAACCAAGGCCGTACAGCGCCGAGCTGGGGCCGCGCAGCACGGTGACGCTTTCCACCCCATAGGGCTCGATCTTGAACACCGACATGTTGGCGCCGGGCCAGCGCAGCCCGTCACGGTAGATTCCGGTATAGGTGGCGTCGAAGCCACGGATCGAGAACGAGTCATAGCGGGGGTCGAAGCCGGCCTGGCCGGTGCGCACGCCCGGCGTATAGGCCACCGCCTGCGTCAGCGTCTGCACGTCGCGATCATCGAGCTCGTCGCGGGTGACGACGGAAATGGACTGCGGCGTCTCGATCAGCGGCGTGTCGGTCTTGGTGCCGACATCGCTGCGGGTGGCGACATAGCCGACCGTGCCGCCCTCGCCCTGCACGTCGATCGTGCCGAGTTGGATCGTCCCATCCGCGCTGGCGCCCGCCGCGCTCGTGGCGCTGGGATCGACAATCGTCACCTGGTTCGGCGCGGTGAAGCGGTAGGTGAGCCCGGTGCCGGCCAGCAGGCGCGACAGCGCCTCCTGCGCGGTCAGCGTGCCGGAGACGGCGGAGGACCGCCGCCCCTCCAGCTTGGCGGTGTCATAGAAGACCTGGACGCCGGCGCGCTGGGCAAATTTGAGCACGCCGCGATTGAGGTCCTGCGCCGGAATGTCGAAGGCGATGCGGGCGGACGCCGCACCGGCGGGCTGCTGCGCCAGCGCAAGGCCGGGGAGCGCCACCGAGGCGAGAAGCCCGGCGACCAGACCGGCGGCCAGCCCGTGGCGCCGCGCGGGAGCCCCCGTCCAATGTCTCACTCCAGCCATGTCGGCCCATCCCCTCGTGTCAGCGGCGCATCTCTGGGGGAAGACAACGTGGAGGGCGAAACCCCGTAAAAATAACTTCAGCCTTAATAGAGCACCGTCACCAGTGGCGGCAGCGAGGTGGCGCTGGCGCCGAGTTCCGCCGTGATGGTGCGGATGACGCCGTCGAGGTCGCCGGTCGCAAACACGCCGCTCACCCTGCGCTGCGCGAGCTGGGCGTTGGCGATGACGATGCGCCCGCGCCGGTAGCGGTTGAGCTTGCGCACCACATCTTCCAGCGGCACGGAATCGAACACCAAGAGGCCCTTGCGCCAGGCGGTCGCCTCGTCGAGATCGGCGGCATCGACCGGGCCGAGGCCGTGTGACAGGTCGTACTCCACCGCCGTGCCGGGCGAGAGCACGACGCGCTCGTCGCCGCGCTCGGGCGTGTCGAACGCGATTTCGATGCGGTGCTCGACGGCCGTGACCCTGGCGCCGTCCGCGCGCCCTTCCACCAGGAACTGGGTGCCGAGCGCGGTCGTGGTGCCCTGGCCGGCTTCGACCACGAAGGGACGGCGCTCGGCGCCGGCACGCGGCGTTGCCTGGAAGAACGCATCGCCGGCGAGCAGGGTGACGCGGCGCGCCTCGGCACTGAAATTCACGGCGATGGCGCTTTCCGGTCCGAGATCGACAAGGCTGCCATCGTCCAGCGTCACCTGCCGCATCTGGCCCGGCGCGGTGCGCCAGTCGGCGGCAAGGGCGATCCACGGATCGCCGATCTGGTAGCGCAGGGCGAGCAGACCGAGGGCAAGCAGCACGATAACGCCGGCCATGCCGGCACGACTGACGGGCTTCCGGCGCCCGGGGCGCGCCAGCGCGCGCAGCGGGCCGGGGTCGCGGCGGAGCAGATCGAGGCTGCGCCAGGCGCTGTGCGCTTCCTCGAAGGCCAGGCGGTGGTCGGGGTCCGCCTCCAGCCAGTCGCGGAAGGCGGCGCGCTCGGCATCGTCCAGCGGGCGGCCGTCCAGGCGGGCGACCCAGTGCGCCGCGCGCCGGTCGACGTCCGACGCTCGATCCTCGTTCACGTCGTCATCCATGCCGCGTGCCGTCCGTGTCATCGTAAGGGAAGACAACCGGCGGAGCCAAAACCCGTACTTTCGTCACCGTCTAGAGTGCGATCCGATCAGATTGAACCCATCTGATCGGTAAATCGCCCTCTAACTCTAAAATAGAGAACGCGTTATCCGATCAGCTTGCGATGCAAGCTGATCGGCGCGTGCTCTAGCGTGTTCTGAGCCGCTGCGTCACGTGCTGGATCGCCATGGCCAGATGTTTCTGGACCGAGCTGTCCGAGATCGCCAGCGCCCGCGCCACCTCGGCATGGGTCAGCCCATCGACGCGGTTGAGCACGAAGATCTGCTGCGTGCGGGCCGGCAACTCGCTGATGAAACGCTGCAGACGCTCCAGCTGCAGCCGGGCGTCGGCGGCATCTTCCGGGGTCGGTGCATCGGCGGCAATATCGCCGAGCCATTCATGCGGCACGCTGTCGGTGCGGCGGCGGGCTTCCTGCTTCTTGTGATTCAGCAGGAGATTGCGGGCGATGGTGTAGAGATAGGCGCGGACATCCTCGACGCGGGTTTCAGGCCGCTCGATCACCCGCAGGAAGGTGTCCTGCACCAGATCGGACGCCATGTGGGAGTCGCGCAGACGGTACCGGAGATAGCGTCGCAGCTCCGGTCCATGGGCATCGAACGCTATTTTCAGGTCGCAAGTCACTGCGTCGAAACCTCATCCGCCGCATGGGGAATTTTTCATCGCGAGGTTTCACACTTACGTGAGTTTAAATAGCTCTTCAATATCAATAGTTTAGAGTGAATCAAAGGTAGGATGGCCAAGCTGCGAGGTTGCTGCCCGGCCGAAGGCAAGCGATACCGCCGGCGCCGGACGGCGGGGCGATTGTCACGCCGGGGACAGGCCCTGCCCCAGCGCCTCGATGAAAGCCTGGCAGGCGTGCAGTTCATCGCGGCGGATGAACTCGTTGGGCTTGTGCGCGCGGTCGATGTCGCCCGGCCCGCAGATGATCGCGGCTATGCCCGCCTCCTGGTACAGCCCGGCTTCCGTGCCATAGCTGACCGCCGCCAGGGACGGCGCGCCCGTCAGCCTTTCCACCAGACGGGCCAAGGGCGCATCGGCGGGAAGGCTGAGCGCGGGATAATCGCTCAGAGGCTCCCACGTCGCGTTGACGCCGCGCGCGGCGAGCGAGCCGATGACGGCGTGGACGGGTTCGAGCAGCGCGCGCGGCGCAAGGCCGGGAATGGCGCGGGCCTCCAGATCGGCGACGCACAGGTCGGGAACGATGTTGAGCGCCTGGCCTCCCCGGATCGTGCCGATCTGCATCGAGGCGTAAGGGGGCTCGAAGGTCGGGTCCTGCGGCCCCTTCTGCAGGGCCTGCGCCGTCTCCACCGCCCGTGCCAGCACCTCGGCCATCAGGTGAATGGCATTGATGCCCTGGTCGGGACGCGAGGAATGGCCCGCGCGCCCTTCGATGCGGATGCGGGCCGCCGCCTTGCCCTTATGGGCGCGCACGCCCCTCATGCCGCTCGGCTCGCCGATGATGGCGCCGAGGGGTGGCGCGCACAGCTCCGGCAGGCGCGCAAGAAGGTGGGGCACGCCCCGGCAACCGGCCTCCTCATCATAGGAGAAGGCGAAATGGAGGGGGCGGTCGAGCCGGCCGGCCGTGAGAGCCGGGACGCTGGCGAGCACCGCCGCGAGAAACCCCTTCATATCGCTGGTGCCGCGCCCGTGGAGCGCGTCGCCTTCGGCCCGGAGGGTGAAGGGATCGGCGCGCCATTCCGCTTCCTCGGCGGGCACCACATCCATGTGCCCCGACAGGATGTAGCCGGGCCGGTCGCGCGGCCCCAGCGTGGCGAACAGATTGGCGCGGTCGCCTTCCGGGCCCGGTAGAACGCGCACCTCGACGCAATGGCTTTCCAGATAGGCGCGGATCCAGTCGACAATGGCGCCGTTCGGCGTGCCGACGACGGAGGGAAAGCTCACCAGGCGTTCGAGTATCTGCACGGCATTCATGAAGGCGGCATCCGAGACGGAAGGGGGCGGCGGGGCGGCAGGCCCGCCGGCGCGGCAAAGGCCGGCGCGCGGCGTGAACAGGCGCGCGCCCGCCGTGCGGAGCGCTGCCTATTCCGCGCCGAAATAATCGGCCCGGACGGCCGCGCCGACGAGGTTCACGATCAGGCGGCCGGCGGTGATGCAGGTGATGTCGTTGACATCGGTGGCCGGGGTGATTTCCACCACGTCCATGCCGACCACGCGCCCCTTGTTCACCAGGCCGTGGATCAGGCTTCTGGCCTGCATGAAGGTCATGCCGCCGGCGCAGGGCGCGGCGACGCCCGGCGCGATGCCGGGCTCGAACGCGTCGAGATCGACGGTGATGTAGTAGCGCCCGCCGGCGGGAATCCGGTCCAGCACAGGCTGGATGCCGCGCTCATGCAGCTCATAGGAGGAGATGAGATGCGCGCCATAGGCCCGCGCGGCCTCGAACTCCTCCTGCCGGCCGCTGCCGCTCGCATGCAGGCCGATCTGGAAGATCTCGCCGATATGATCCATTTCCGAGGCCCGGCGGATCGGGCTGGAGAGCCCGTGCGTGACGCCGTTGATCTCCTCGCGCCAGTCGAGATGCTGGTCGATCTGGATGAGGGTGATCGGGCCCTGGTCGTCGAGCGCTTTGAGCACCGGGATCGGGATGGAGTGGTCGCCGCCGAGGATGATCGGCATGGCGCCTGAGGCCACGATCTGGCGCACCACCTGCTCGGCGCGCGCGAGATGCTGCTTCAGCTCGCGCGGATCGGCATAGACGTCGCCGCAGTCGACGGCGCGGATCGGCCGGTTGTCGTAGAGCGGGCCGCCAATGTCGAAATCATAGCGCTCGATGGCACGGAGAATCCGGCCCGTCGCCCGGCGCATCGCCAGCGCGCCACGGCTCTGGTCGCTGGCGATCTCGCCGAAGGTGTAGGATTCGCCATAGGGGATGCCGAGATAGGCGATATCCGCGCGGAGCGCGTCAAGATCGGTGCAGGGCTCGGAATAGAGAAAGGTCTGATGCTCGGCCTTGGCGGGGATGGTCAGGGGCATGCACGTTTTCCTTGTCGTCGATGTCGCGTTCGTCGCAGGCGCGGGCAGCCACTGGCGGGCCGCGCGGGGCGGGCCGGGGCGCGTCAGTGTCCCAGGATCTGGCTGAGGAACAGCTTGGTGCGCTCGTGCTGCGGATTGGAGAAGAACGCTTCCGGCTCGTTCATCTCGATGATCTGGCCGGCATCCATGAAGATCACCCGGTTGGCGACCTGCCGCGCGAAGCCCATCTCGTGGGTGACGCACAGCATGGTCATGCCCTCTTCCGCCAGGCTCACCATGGTCTCCAGCACTTCCTTGACCATTTCCGGATCGAGCGCCGAGGTCGGCTCGTCGAACAGCATGATCTTCGGCCTCATGCACAGAGCGCGGGCGATGGCGACGCGCTGCTGCT
>JAESFV010000126.1_pt1 | contig 127274 bp, 125 predicted proteins | sample 9269471 | NCBI WGS metagenome assembly JAESFV01 (sample SAMN14502647, study PRJNA617108) | algae metagenome | isolation source: Symplocastrum torsivum CPER-KK1 and co-occurring heterotrophs from... | place: USA: Central Plains Experimental Range, Colorado | collected 2001-01-01
ATCGAAGTCCCGCGCGACTATGCTGCCGGCGAGTGGCTGGGGTCCACATCGCTCGCTCCAAGATGGCCTGAACAACCCCTTGGAATCACGAGTGCCCCAGTCGCTCAACCCTTTCGGGACGGGCTCTCAGTTTGTCAGCTGTGCATGCCCTGCGCATCAGCGGAAGCATCGATGGCGCGAGTGTTCCCGCGGGATTCCGGAGACTGGGCAATGCCCATCCAAAGGCTCCAGTTTGGGATGCGCTGCCTGCTGGTCGTCGCGCTTGAGGCCGCAATTGTCGCCGTGATTTATTCACGGGTCCGTAGGTCGTTGCGGCTCGTCTCCACTCCTGAAGTCCGGTATGGGTGGGGCTCGAGAATGGCGGCGCCACGAGATGATCCCATAGGGGCGGACGCCGAACAGTGCCTCTGGTCGGCCAGCGTCTTCGCGCCCTCAAACAGCCGCAAGCGCGACATTCGCCTTGAATGCAGAGCGGTGTTCTGTGCACACGCCTCTTTGCATCTGTTCCCGGTCACGGCGATCTTGCCGCGTTCAGGTCGATCACCTGACTATGCCCGCTGGTCAGTCTTCCTGAGGCAGCTCTCCATTCCGCCAACAGCCCTCGAACGTCATGCGTCCCTGGTAGACGACAGCCTGATCCTCGCATCTCACCGTAATGGTGAAAGAGCGCCTGTCGCCGCCGTCACCGGCATCGCCTATCATCTCGCAAAGTCCGATCACGGCTTCGCGGCGGGCCGCGGCATCATTCGGAAATTCGAGCCCGACCTTGTCCGCCAAGGCGACCTCGCCATTATCCGTGTCGAAGTAGTACCGTGCCATCGCTTCCACCGGGCGGCACAGTATCCGATCTCCTGTGTAGGTCACATTAAATATTGATAATTGACCGATGCACCGAGAGCTCAACAACACAGCCGAGGGGCGTGGACGCCACGACGAGATCGTGCGAGGTCACGCTGGCGATCGTTCGTGCCTAGAGGCATGGGCGCAGACGGTACCAGAGGATGTGCAGATGCTGGAGGGGAAGGCGATTTTGGTCGTCGAGGACGAGCCCATGATTGCCATGATGCTGGAGGACCTCTTGGGCGACCTCGGCTGCCGCATTGTCGGGCCGGCTGCCAACCTCGTCGACGCGACGGAACTGATCGAGCGCGGACCCTGCGATGCTGCGATTGTCGACCTGAATCTAAATGGGACGATGGCGCATCCGCTCATCGAGACCCTCGTCGGCCAAGGTGTGCCGGTCATCGTCGCCTCGGGCTATGGCGGTGATGCGTCAGGCCTGCCGCAGGGGTGTCGGATGGTCGCGAAGCCGTACGCGATGCATGAGGTCGAAGCGGCTTTGAACGATTGCTTTGCCGCTTGAGTGGATGGCGCCGCGACGGTGCGCGGTCGCCTGCTTAGGGTTCGCGCCCTCCTGGCCCTGGCTTGTCTCTCGTCGCCGAGCGCAAAATGCGGGACAGATCCTCGACGGCATAGGGCTTCTGCAGAAGTTCGAACCCATGCCGGCCCTCTTCGGCGAGGACGTGGCTGTAGCCGGATGTCAGGACGACCGGCAGGTCGGGGTAGCGATGCCGGATCTCGAGGCCTAGCTCGACGCCGCTCATCCCGGGCATGACCACATCGGAGAAGACCGCGTCGAAGCCTCCGGTCTCGGACAGGAGTCTGAGCGCCTCGTTGCCGTTTGCTGCCCAGGTGGTCTCATAACCGAGGTCGCTCAGAAGCTGGGTCGAGAAAGTCCCGACGTCCACGTTGTCCTCGACGACGAGCACCCGACGTCCCTTGCCCCCGCCGAGCGACGCCGGTCTGGACGGATCAGGCGCGGTCGCGGCGACAGGACCGTGCTCGACGCGAGGCAGGTACAAGGTGAAGCGCGAGCCACGGCCTGGCTCGCTCTCGACGGCGACGTTGCCGCCGGACTGCTTGGCAAACCCGAACACTTGGGAGAGACCGAGCCCGGTCCCCTTGCCGACCTCCTTGGTGGTGTAGAACGGCTCGAAGATCTGCATCAGCTTGTCGGGGGGAATGCCCACGCCCGTATCCGCCAGCGAGACGGCAACGAACGGGCCATCGCCGCCAGCGTGGCCTCGGATCGGCGGTATTTGCCGCAGGCCATCCACTTCGATCGTGAGCTTGCCCTCGCCGTTCATGGCGTCCCTGGCGTTGACGGCCATGTTGACGATTGCTGTCTCGAATTGGCTGGCATCGGCTTCGACGAAGCAGTTCCTGGCCTCCATTTTCGTGATGATCTCGACGCGCGAGCCGACGATGGTGCGCAGCATCTCGGCGATGGCGTCGACCCTGCCTGTCGGCTCGAACACCTCCGGCTTGAGCGACTGGCGACGGGCGAAGGCCAGCAACTGCCCAGTGAGCTTGGCTGCTCTGTCCACCGTATCGGAAATCGCGTCGACGTAACGCCGGCGGCGGTCCTCGGCCAGGTTGGGGCGGCGCAGAAGGTCGGTCGAACTCTTGATGATCGTCAGCAGGTTATTGAAATCGTGCGCGACGCCCCCCGTCAATTGGCCGACCGCCTCCATTTTCTGCGCCTGGCGAAGCGCGTCCTCCGCCTTGGTCCGCTCGGCCACCTCCTCGCGGACGCGCCGCTCGAGGGTCTCGTTCAAGTCACGGATGCGTGCCTCGATCATCTTCCGCGCCGTGACGTCGATCGCCGTGCCGAGCAGGCGCACGCATCGGTCACCGGCGAAGACGCCGCGCCCCTTGGCCGCCACCCAGCGCAGGACACCGTCCTCCTTGCCGATTGTACGGTACTCGACGTCGTAAAGGGCCCGTCGTTCGGGGTCCGCGGCAGCCTCGAAGGCCTCCGTCGTCGCCTCGCGGTCGTCGGGATGCAGCCCGTTGTAAAAGTCCTGCATGGTCACTTCGACGTCGGCCGATATACCGAACATGGCCTTGACGCTCGGTGGCCAGAAGAGCCGGTCTTGAATGGGATCGACGTCCCAGAACCCGATATCGGCGAGCTGGGTCGCGAGCCGAAGGCGCTCCTCGCTATCGCGCAGGCGCGCCTCAGCCCCGATGCGCTCCACGTGCGACCAGCACCTCTCGACCACCGTTCGGACCAGCGCGATCTCCTCGGCTTGCCAATCCCGGGGGATCGCCTGATGGACCGCCATCATCGCGGCCAGGCGCCCATCTCTCACGAGCGGGCAGCACACGATCGCCTGGATGCCGATCGCCAGGAACATCTCCCGGCCCTCGCCTTCGGCGAGCTCGCTGGCGACGTCGCGGACGACGAGCATCTTGCCGCCGCGCATGTCGGAAGCCGCGCGCGGCCCGAACAGGTCGAGGCTGTAAGTCCCGACCGAGCTGGCAACCCCCGGCGCGGTGTAGTCGCTGCGGATGAAGAAGCGATCGCTGTCGGGGTCGACGTCGGCATAGGCGCAGCGCGAGGAGCCGAGGCGACCCGCCAGCAGCGTCGCCGCCGTCAGCATGGCCACCGCCGCGTCGCCCTCAGCCCGCATCGCCTCGTCAAGCTCCCCTAGGAAGCGCAGGCGGGCCTCGCTGGCACGAAGGGCATCGTCGGCCAGCTTCCTGTCGGTGACATCGGCGGAGACGCCGGCCATCCGAAGCGGCGATCCATCGCTCGCATAGCTTGGGCGGCCGCGGACCGCGACCCAACGGGTCTCGCCGGTCATCGGCGACACGAAGCGATATTCGATGTCATAGTCGCGGTGTTCGATCACTGCCGCTTCGACAGCCGTTTCCATGCGATGGCGATCGTCAGGATGGACCACTTGCCGCAGGTCGTCGTAGGTGAAGTTCGAATCCGGTGCGAAGCCGAAATTGGCGCGGCATTGGTCGGACGCCGTCAGCGTCATGTCCCGGAGGTCGAGATCCCACGCCCCCATCTCGCCTGCCTCCAAGGCGAATTGCAGGCGCTCCTCCCCGGCCCGTAAAGCCTCCAGGCGCGCGCGCGCCTGATACTGCCGGCGGCGACCTCGCAGTGCCGCGCGGACCAGGCTGACCAAGGTCGTCGGGTGGAAGGGGCGCTCGACGAAGGTCGCATTTCCCAGCACGTTGAGAAAACGGCGCGCGGCCGGATTGCGCTCGATGCCGCCACCACGCCCCGTGAGGAGCACGAAGGGCAGGTCGGACCATTCCTGCTGGTCCGCGATCCAAGCGGCGAGGGGATGGAGATCAGCTGTTACCAGCGCCTCCTCCGTGACCACCGCGACTCCCGCGCCGGCATCAAGCTTATCTAGGAGGTCGGGAAGCGAGGCGCACGATTCGGCGACGAATCCGGCCTCGGCGAGCATGGCGACGGCAAGCGCGGCGTCCCGCCCGCGCGGGGCCAGAACAAGGGCGCGTTCCGAGGTGGTCGAGCGTTTCACGCCTCGTCCGTCCCCAACAGGGCGGGCCCGTCGCCCACCAGCGTTGGCACGCCGCGCAACACACCCTGGAAGTTGACGAGCGGTTCGCCTAGCGCGAGTCCGCGGTCACCGATCTGATACTCACGGATTGTGTCCTCATGCGCGCCCGTCCGCTTCTTGACGACGGAAATGGCGCGCCGCACGCGGCCATGGGCCTCGAAGTAGCGGAGGAGGATGACCGTATCCGCCAGGTACGTAACGTCGACGGGAGACTGCATGTTGCCGACCAGGCCGTGCTGGGCGACCGTCAGGAAAGTCGTGGCGCCCTGCCGGTTCAGGTATTGCAACAGCTCATGAACGTGGAGGATCAGCGCCTGCTCATGCGGCATGGCGGACTGGAAGCCGTTCAAACTATCGACCACCACGGTGTTGACCCCATGCGCCTCGACGCATTGGCGCACTCGCTCGGAGAACTCGCCCGGGCTCATCTCCGCGGCGTCGATCTGCTCGACGAAAAGGTCGCCTGCGTCGACCATGGCCTGCAGGTCGATGCCGAGGTTCCTCGCCCGGTCGAATAGCAGCCCCAGTTCTTCGTCGAAGACAAACAGCGCCGCCTTTTCCCCTCGAGATACGGCACCTTGGACGAAGGTCAGCGTCAGCAGCGATTTTCCGGTCCCCGCCGGGCCTAGAATCAACACGCTCGATCCACGCTCCACACCGCCGCCCAAGAGGGCGTCGAGTGCGGGCAGGTCGCTTGTCACCATGTTTCGCGGAAACCGCGTCCGGTGCTCCGCGGAGACCAGGCGGGGGAACACACGCACGCCGCCGGTCAGAATGGCGAAGTCGTGGTAGCCGCCGCGATAGCGGCGCCCCCGATATTTCCCCACACGGAGGCGGCGGCGGTCGGATCCATACTCAGGAGACGTTTCTTCGAGACGGATCACGCCGTGCGCGACGCTATGCACCGTCTTGTCGTTGATGTCCGTCGTCAGATCATCCAGCATCAGAACCGTCGCCCCCTGGTTGGCGAAGTAATGCTTCAGCGCGAGGATCTGGCGGCGGTAGCGCAGCGAGCTTTGGGCGAGCAGCCGTATCTCCGACAAGCTGTCGAGGACGACGCGATCAGGCCGCACCCGCTCGAACACCTCGAAGATGCGCTTGGTCGTTTCGCCCAGTTCGAGGTCGGAGGAGTAGAGCAGGCTTTGCTGCTGGTCCTCGTCGAGGAGCGTCTCGGGCGGGACGAGCTCGAAGACGTCTATGTTGGTAAGGTCCAAGCCGTGCGAGGCCGCGGTGGCTCGCAGCTCCTCCTCAGTCTCGGCGAGCGTGATGTAGAGTGATCGCTCGCCGGCCTGAGCTCCTGCGACCAGAAATTGGATCGAGATCGTTGTCTTGCCCGTGCCGGGGTTTCCCTCCAGCAGAAAAAGTCTCCGGCGCTCAAGGCCGCCACCCAGCACGTTGTCTAACCCGGTGACGCCAGTCGAAGCTTGTTTGTCCATTTGCTGTGTCATGCTCGGTCACCGCCGCGTTTAGAGGTCTTTGCTCGGGCGGGGCGGGAGGACCGCCAACGAGCCGCCCCTGCCGACCTCCAAGGTCCACAAGTTCCACACGTCGATGGACGGCAGAGCGCGATCGGGCAATTGCAAAAGACATGCGAAACCAGGTTTGCTGTCAGCGCCATTCTTGATCGGACCGATGAACTGCCGAGCGATCTAAAGGTTTCACTTCGCCTTGCTGCGATACCCGCAACTCTGGTCCAGCATTGAGCCCGGCGTTACACACCCAGCAGGCCGGCGGCGTCCCTGACCATGGTGTACCATGAGGGATTTAACGCGATGCCGGCTCAAGGCCAGGCAGACCGGCCGACAACAGCTCGTCGAGCCCTTGAGCGGCAGTTCCGGGCGCGGAGAGAACGTCGTCGTGACATTTGCGCGATGTGCGGCGGCATGGGCTATCCCAAGAGCATTCGCGTTGATCAGGACTCGGAGTTCGACAGCAGGGAGTTTGAACTCTGGCCGATTAGAAGGGCGTCGCGCTCGACTTCTCCCGGCCACGCAAGCCAGTGACGGGGAAACAAGGTAAGAGGGGTCGTCGCTAAGCCGTTCGACGCTGCGGGCGGAATGATGCTTCTCCCCGTTCGGTCACGAGCGTGGCCATAACCACCGTCCCGACACTTTGTCCGAGCACTCTTGCGACGTTGAACAGCGTCGTCGCGGTGGCCCCGAGCTCCGGGGGCACGCCGGCCGTCGCGGGCTGCTGGAGAAGAGCCCTGACGCTGCTCTTCTGCGCGAGATGATCGGCTTTGCCGCGAAACGCCTGATGGAGCTGGAAGTCGGCGGCCTGAGCCGCGTAAGCGCGCAGAATGGTGCAGCCGGCAGCTCCGGCGATCACACTCAACCACACTGGCAGACGCAACGCTTGCCTACCGGCGGCCCGGCCCAGATCGCGGATTTTGGCTGCTGACATTTGCGGGGCAAACCCTGGAGGCACGATCTGGCGGGGCCCGCCTGATCGCGAAACTGGACTGCCCCATTCCGGACGTTGCCAGGGTCGGCTGTGGGCCAGAACCGCCGCCGCGGCCGGGCCAGATGCGCCAGAAGCCGAACTTGGCAGGCCACCAACAACCGGACATTCGTGGCATGACGGGCAACGGCCCATTATCCGCAATCGCAGAAAATTCGCACTAGGTCGGCATGTGGAGCGCCTTGAGCCTCAGCTTATCCAGCTTCGTAGGCCTCCCGCCAATGCTGCGAAGGCCAGTAGCACCGGCCGGCTGGCGCGTTGATCCGTTGATCCGTTGATCGTCGTGCATGGCAAACCAAACGTCCAGCTTGAAGGCAATCGCCGTTGACAGCACCGCATGCGATTGCGCCACCATGGCGGACTTGCTCATCGGGTAGGCGGCTGTGCCGTTGTGCAAGCGCTTGCCTGACAGCGAGGCGACATCGACCATCCGGCCTACCCGCGCGGCCGCAGATGCGTCAGCGCCGCCTGAGTCAGCTGCTTGCCGCCGGCAGAATAGCTGCCAGAACACCGCGGTGGGTATCGGCCTCGGGCTTCGGCCGCTCAATGCAGACGTCGGCAACCTTTTCGGGCGCGACATGAAGCTCGATCAACCTTACTCCATTCACGACGCGTGACGGGTAGCGCTCGCCGACGAGAGGATCGTGGCCGGGTATGATGTGCTGGTCGCTCTCCACCAACTGGCGCATCCGCGCATAGCTTTCGAGGGTGGCAGCGACGTCGACCGTAATCACGAAGGGTGAACCGCGCTCAAAATTAGCATAGTAATGGCTCGCGTCAGAGGCCAGCAGGATCGGGCCGCGGGCGGTCGCGACCTTCACCGCCTGCAGCCCCTTGCTGTGACCTGGCAACAGGTGGACGGACACGCCCGGAAAAATCTCGGCATCCCCATCGTGGAAACAAACCTGCCCCGCATGAACGCGGCGCACGCAGGTCACGACGTCATCTACATCGTAGGGATGGCGCATCACGGAATGGCACATGCAACGTCCCGTTGCGAAGGCCATTTCCGCATCCTGAACATGGACGGTCGCATGGGGAAACCGGTCGAGATTTCCGGCGTGATCATAGTGAAGGTGCGTGAGCACGATGTCGGATACGCCATCCGCCGGAATGCCGATGCGCTCCAGTGCATCGACGGGATCGATATCGAGCGGACGCCCTCTGCTGGCCGATGCCCCAGGTCCAAACCCGGTATCGATTAAAATCACCCGGTGCGCGTTTCGTATGATCCAGACGAAGAAGTCCATTGGCATCGGACCGTCATGGACGTCGCGGTGCATGAAATTGTCGTGAGTTCGGCGCTGCGTCATACGGGCATAGCGTAGCGCGAAGACTTCGTAGTGTTCAGACGCCGTCATGTCGGCTCACCCCGTCGGTCAGACTTTCTCGATACCGGTCTGAGCAATGATGCGACCCCACAGTTCTGACTGCTGGGCTTGGTAGGCAGCGAGTTCCGCCGGGCTGCCGGGATTACGCTCAAGTCCAACCAAACCAAAGAACCGGTCCGCCTCGGGCCCCTTCATGGCATCGAGGAAGACACGGTTGAGGGTCTGGACAGTGGAGGCGTCCAGCCCTGCCGGCCCGTACAACCCGCTCCACGCTGCGAAATCATAGCCTGCTATGCCTGCCTCCGCGATGGTCGGTACGCCCGGCATGGTGGCCAGGGGCTCGGCTGTCGTGACGCCGAGCGCCCTGAGCTTACCCGCCTGGACGAATTCGCGGACGACGGCCACATCCGTGATGATCACGTCGATGCGCCCTCCGAGCACGTCGGTGATCGCCTGTGGTGTCCCCTGGTACGGAACACGCGTCATCTTCACCTGGCCCAATGTCATCAAAAGCTGGGCCGCCGCCAGGCTTCCGGTGTTTCCGGTTCCGTAGCTTAACTTCTCCGGCTGCGCCTTCGCCAATGCGAGCAAGTCCTCAACCGTTTTCGCCGGCGAAGCTTCCGAGACGACGAGAACGAGAGGGTTGCGCGTCAGGCGCGCGATCGGAGCGAAGTCCTTGACCGGGTCGAACGGCAAGGACTTGAACAGATGCTGATTGGCGGCGTGGCTGGAATTGGTCGCCAACAGCAAGGTGTATCCATCGGGATCAGAGCGCGCGACGCTGCTCGCCGCCAGGTTGCCGCTCGCACCCGCGCGGTTCTCGACGATGATCTTCTGCGGCAGAACCTTGCCGATCTGCTCCGCCAGGAAGCGGGCCTGTGTGTCCGTCGCGCTGCCCGCCGGAAACGGGCAGACCAACTTTATCACGCGTGACGGATAGCCCTGCCCCATAGCGGGCACCGAACCGGCCGCAACAAATGCCGCTGCACCCATCAGCATATGACGACGCGAATTGTCGATCTTCATTTGAGACGCCTTCCTCCGGTCGGGCTCTTCAGTGGCCCCTGATTGCAAGAGCGCATCGTCGCTCCGATCCGCGCCATCTAGGCCCAAAGCGAAATTCTTTTCAAGAGAACATATGTTCTGTCTGACAGAACATCGCTGCGTGAGATTTTGCTTGCACGGACCGATACACCCGCTTACGAAAATTCCTCCTAATAGAATTGTTGTTCTGTCAGACAAAACAGTAGCCCGTGGACTCTCGTCACATCGGGCACATCAGGAGGAGGAACGCATATGGCTCTCATGAAACTCGCCAGCACAATTGTCCTGGCCACGGCCGTAGCCCTGCCGATCGTGGCGCTCGCCAAGGACGACGTGATCCGCATCGGTGTGCTCAACGATCAATCGGGCGTTTTTGCCGACAATGGCGGCCTCGGCTCGGTGGCCGCAGCCAAGCTGGCGGCCGAGGATTTTGGCAACAGCCTGCTCGGAAAGCGCATCGAAATCATTGCGGCCGATCATCAGAACAAGGCAGACGTGGCGTCGACCATCGCCAGGCGCTGGATCGACCAGGACGGCGTCGACCTGATCGCGGACGGTGCAGCGTCTTCTGCCGGTCTCGCCATCCTCAATGTCGTGAATGACAAGAGCAAAATCTTCGTCGTGACCGGCCCCGGCGCGTCGGAGTTCACCGGCAAATCCTGCTCGCCGCAGAGCTTCCATTTCAACTACGACACCTATGCCCTGGCCAAGATCACCAGTCAGGCGATCACCGAAGCGGGGAGCAAGAGCTGGTTCTTTGTCTCGGCAGACTATGCTTTCGGACACGCTCTCCAGCGCGACGCGACGGCCTTCATCACGGCCGCCGGCGGCAAGGTCGTCGGCTCCGTGGCTCATCCGCTGGGCACCAACGACTACGCGTCTTTTCTGCTCCAGGCGCAGTCGTCTCGTGCGGATGTCGTCGGACTTGCAACGTCCGGCAAGGATCTCCAGACCATCGCAAAACAGGCTGACGAATTCGGCATCGTTGCCGGCGGCCAAAAGCTGGCCGGCTTGCTCGTCTTCATCACTGACGTCCACGCGCTCGGCCTGCAGGCCGCGCAGGGGCTGGAGGTGACCACGTCCTTCTACTGGGATTCGACCGACGAGACGCGCGGTTGGTTCAAGCGCTTCATGGCGATGAGCGGCGGCAAGGTTCCGCCGACGATGATCCACGCTGGCACTTACAGCGGCGTGCGGCACTATCTGGAAGCCATCAAGTCTGCCGGCACCACAGATCCGAAGATCGTGGCGGCCAAGATGCGCGAGATGCCGGTGAACGACATGTACAATCGCAACGTCGCGATCCGTCCGGACGGACGCGTCCTGCACGACATGTATTTGGTGAAGGTGAAGTCGCCCTCGGCGTCGAAGAAGCCGTTCGACTACTACAGCGTCGTAAAAGCCGTGCCCGGCGCCCAGGCCTTCCGTCCCCTGGCCGAAAGCGAATGCCCCCTCGTGAAGAAGTGATATCGATGTCCAGAACAGGCTTCTTTGTCGGCGGAGAGCGCGTCCAAGGATCGGGCCAGCCTTTTGCCTCCGTGAACCCAGCGACCGGCGAGACGAATTACGAGCTCGCCGCCGCCGGAGCCGCCGATGTCGCGCATTGCGTCGCGATTGCGAAAGAAGCCTTGGCGCGCTCGCAATGGTGCGGCTTGCGTCCCCCTGAGCGGGCCAGGATCCTTGGGGCGATCGCCGACGGCATCGTCGCCCGCTCCGAGGATCTGGCGATGATCCAGCTGCGCGAGAACGGCAAGGTACTGGCTGAGTGCAGAGCGCAGGTGGCCAGCGCCGCCGCCACGTTCCGCTACTATGCGGCCGTTTGCGAGACGGCGAGCGCCGAGGTGACACCGTCTCGCGGAGATTACCTTTCCATGACGAGCTACGAGCCTATTGGCGTCGTGGCGGCGATCACGCCATGGAATTCGCCGCTGACCATGGAAGCGCAGAAGATCGCACCTGCACTTGCCGGCGGCAACGCCGTCATCGTCAAACCCTCGGAGGTTACTCCATCCGGGGCGCTGGCAGTCGCGGAGATCGCGCTCGCCGCCGGTCTGCCGGCCGGCATTCTCAATGTGCTGACCGGCACCGGCGTCGAGACCGGCATCCCGCTCGTAAGCCATCCTGACGTGCGGATGGTATCGTTCACCGGCGGCACGGAGACAGGACGCTCCATCGCGAAAATCGCCGCCGAGCGGCTGATCCCGGTGGCGCTCGAACTGGGGGGCAAGTCGCCGCATATCGTGTTCGCGGACGCCGACCTCGAAAAGGCCGCCGCAGCGGTGCAAGACGGGATTTTCGAGGGGTCCGGTCAGTCCTGCGTCGCGGGCTCGAGGTTGTTCGTCCAGCGACCGGTGCTCCAGCGGATGATCGCGTTGATGCGCGCCCGCGCCGAAGCGATCGCAGTGGGCATGCCACTCGATCCCGGCAGCAAAATGGGCCCCCTGGCGAGTTTTCAGCATCGCGAGCACGTCGAGCGCTTTGTGCGCTCGGCGCGCGCCGAAGGTGGCGAAATCCTCGCCGGCGGCGAGAGGCCCTCCGATGCGGGCCTGGCGGAGGGAGCATTCTATCTGCCGACCCTGATCGCCGGCCTCGATCCAAGCGCTCATGCTTGCCGCGAAGAGATATTCGGGCCCGTCCTGTGCATTCTTGCCTTCGATGACGAGGAGGATCTGATCGCCCAGGCGAACGGAACGGCATACGGGCTCGCCGCTGGAATCTGGTCGCTGGACGTGACGCGCGCGCTGCGCGTCGCACGGCGGCTCGAGGCTGGCACGGTGTGGATCAATACCTACAAGCAGCTCAGCATCGCGACCCCTTTCGGCGGCTACAAGGACAGTGGCCTAGGCCGCGAGAAAGGCGTTGGAGGCATGCGCCTCTACCAGCAGATCAAGAGCATCTATCTCGGAGGCATACGGCTGTGAGCGCGCAGATGATCGGTTTCGTCGGACTCGGCGTGATGGGCGAGCCGATGTGCCGCAATCTCGCTCTAAAGTCGGGGCTAGGCGTCCTCGCATTCGATCGCAGCCCCGAGCCACTGGCGCGTTTGGCTGATCACGGCATCAAGACAGCCGCCAGTCTGGCGGCGATCGCCGCCGGGTGCCACGTCATCTTCATGGCGCTTCCGTCCGGCCGGCACGTCGAGGCGGTTTGCGACGGTCCCGACGGCCTGTTGCAGAGCGTTCGCCCCGGCACCGTGGTAGTCGATCTCGGCACGTCCCCGGTCGATTTGACGCGCGATCTGGCTCGCCGCTTCGCGGAGGTCGGCGCGCGATATGTTGACGCCCCCATCGCCCGCACCCGCCAGGCGGCCGAGGACGGCACGCTGAGCATCATGGTCGGCGCTGACGAGGCCGATTTCGCGGCGCTGCGCCCCCTCCTCGATTCCATCGCCAGTGACGTGACCCATTGCGGGCCGGTGGGCTGCGGGCAGATTGTCAAGATCATGAACAACATGGTGCTGGTCGAGACGGTCGTGGCCCTCTCCGAGGCAATCGCCGTGGCGCGCCGGTCCGGACTCAGCGACCGGGTGCTGTTCGAGACCCTGACGAAGGGCTCGGCGGACAGCTTCGCTCTCAGGAATCACGGGATGAAGGCGGTGCTGCCGCGGCAGTTTCCGGAGCGCGCCTTTTCGACGGACTATGCGCGCAAGGACCTGTCCTACGCACTCGCGCTCGGGGCCGAACTGGGACTGGAAATGCCGGGTGCCAAGAACGCGGACGCGCTGCTAAAGCGGGCCTCCGAGGCCGGCTTTGGCGATCTCTACTGGCCGGTCGTCAGCTGCGTCCTCGACCCGGAGAATACGACGTCATGACCGACAACACGGCAGGAAAGCAGGAGGGAGTCGCGGCCGTGGATCGCGCCTTCCAGATTCTCGGTGCGCTCGCCCAACGCCCGGAACCCAGCTCTCTCGCCGATCTCGCTCGCGACACCGGTTTCTACAAAAGTACCATCCTTCGCCTGTGCGCCTCCCTCGAAGGTGCCGGTTACCTCACGCGTCTGCAGGACGGGCACTACGTGCTGGGCGGTTCTGCCTTGCGGTTGGGGCTGGCCTACGAACGGCAAAGCCCGCTGCGCCAGCACGTTGTGCCAGTACTGCAGGACCTGGTCGCCAAGGGCACCGAGAGCGCCTCCTTCCACATCCGGCATGGCAAGGCCGAGCGCCTTTGCCTGTTCCGCGTAAACTCCAATCACTCGACGCTGGACCGCGTCGAGGCCGGAGCGGTGCTTCCGCTCGATAAGGGCGCTGCGGGCCGGATCCTGCGGACTTATGGCACGCCCAAGGGGGACCTCGCCCCGGTCGCGCTGTCACGCGGCGAGCGCGACCCGAGTTGCGCCGGCCTTGCGGCTCCGGTGTTTGGGCCGGCCGGGCTTATTGGCGCTGTCTCGCTGTCAGGCCCCAACGACCGTTTCACAGAGCAGGCCGTTACGCGCATGCAGGAGCTTCTCCTCGCTGCGACGGCACAGCTCAGCCTGGCTCTGGGTGGCCTCCGATCAAACATCAAAAGCGGTTGAAAAGCATGACTGCGCCTACGCCGTCGACGAAAGCCGAACACGACGTCATCGTCATCGGGGGGGGCAACGCGGCGCTATGCGCCGCCATCTCCGCCAGGACCGAAGGCGCCACCGTCCTGGTCCTCGAGGCAGCGGACGCTTTCTGGCGCGGCGGCAATACGCGCCACACCCGCAACATGCGCTGTGCCCATGACGCAGCGACGGAGAGCCTGTCCGGTCCTTATAGCGAAGCCGAGTTCTTCGACGATCTGTTGCGCGTCACCAAGGGCAAGACGGACGAGGCACTGGCGCGCTTCATGATCCATGAATCCAAGTCCATGCTGGGTTGGATCGAAGAGCAAGGCGTCCGGTGGCAGCCTTCGCTCGGCGGCACCCTGTCGCTCGGCCGCACCAACTCCTTCTTCCTGGGCGGTGGGCGCGCGATGCTGAACGCGCTTTACCAGACTGCCGAAGATCTCGGCGTCGAGATTCGCTATGAGGCGGAGGTCACCGACATCGAGATCGAGGATGGACACTTCCGCTCCGTCACGGTCGGCGCAGAAAGAATCCCCGCTCGCGCGCTCGTCGCCGCGGCGGGCGGCTTCGAGTCGAATATTGAATGGCTGAAGCGCTACTGGGGCGAAGCGGCGGATAATTTCCTCATTCGCGGCACGCGCAACAATCGCGGCACCGTGCTCAGGCTGTTGCTCGACAATGACGTCCGGGAAGTCGGTGACCCGACTCAGTGCCACGCTGTCGCGATCGACGCGCGCGCACCGAAATACGATGGCGGCATCATCACCCGTCTCGATTGCGTCGTCTTCGGCATCGTCGTCAACCGCAAGGCAGAACGGTTCTACGACGAAGGCGAGGATATCTGGCCCAAGCGATATGCGATCTGGGGCCGCCTCGTGGCGGCACAGCCAGACCAGATCGCCTTCATCCTATTCGATGCGTCTTCTCTGAAAATGTTCATGCCGTCGCTGTATCCGCCGATCAGCGCCCCCACCATCCCGGAACTGGCCGCCAAGCTCGAACTCGATCCATCTGCTCTGGAGGAGACGGTGGCGGCGTTCAATGCGGCCTGCCGGCCCGGAACCTTCGACGACAAGATCCTCGATGACTGTTCCACCGAGGGCTTGTCGCCACCCAAAACGCACTGGGCGCGGCCGCTCGTCGAGGCACCGTTCTACGCCTACCCGGTCAGGCCCGGCATCACCTTCACCTATCTAGGCGTGCGTGTGGACCAGGACGCTCGCATGACGATGAAGGATGGGCGGGGCTCTGCAAACATGTTCGCGGCAGGCGAAATCATGGCTGGCAATGTGCTGGGCGAAGGCTATGCGGCCGGAATCGGCATGACGATCGGCGCCGTGTTTGGGCGCATTGCAGGCCGCGAGGCCGCGAGGAGTGCGCTATCATGAATGAACTCGCCTTCCTGCGCGATACGGTGGGTCCGGGGCCGGCTGGAACGGCCGGGTCCAACGCGCAGCACGCCACCCCCGCGCTGGCCGAAGCGGACCGGTTGATGACCGTCTGCAATTCCTGCCGCTATTGCGAGGGCCTATGCGCGGTCTTCCCCGCCATGGAGATGCGGCGATCGTTCTCCGACGGCGATCTGAACTATCTTGCAAACCTCTGCCACAACTGCGGAGCCTGCTATTACGATTGCCAGTTCTCGCCCCCGCACGAGTTCAGCGTGCATGTCCCGGCGACGCTGGCGCAGGTGCGCACCGAATCCTATGCGCAATATGTATGGCCACGGGCGTTCGCGGGTGTCTTCGCGCGCAACGGCCTGTTCATTGCGATCGCGCTCGCGGTGGCCGTCGCGGGCTTCATCGCGGGCTTCGTCGCCTGGACCGATACGGGCGTTCTATTGGGGACGCATACCGGCCCTGGCGCTTTTTACAAGCTGATGCCGCACAACACGATGGTCTTGATCTTCGGCGCCGCGGCGCTGTTTGCGGTCCTCGCCATCGGCATGGGCATCAGAGCCTTCTGGCGAGACATTGGTGAGCCGGATGGCGCGCTGCGCGACACCGGTTCGGTATGGCAGGCGATGAAGGATGCCGGCCGGCTGCGTCATCTCGGCGGCAGCGGCGCGGGCTGCATGAACGAGGGCGAGCGGGCGAGCAATCGACGACGCGCCTATCACCATCTGACCTTTTATGGATTCATGCTCTGCTTTGCATCGACATCGACAGCGACGCTTTATCATTATCTGCTGGGCATGCAGGCTCCCTATCCCTGGTACGATCTCCCGGTCGTCCTCGGCACGGTGGGCGGGATCGGGCTGGTGATCGGGCCGATCGGCCTCTTGCATGAAAAGTGGCGCCGCGATCCGGACCTGAGCGAAGGCACGCCGTTCGGCATGGATGTCGCTTTCCTGCTCATGCTGCTGCTGACCAGCATCACCGGGCTCGCCTTGCTCGTCCTTCGGGCCACACCAGCCATGGGCCTTCTGCTCGCACTGCATCTCGGTGTTGTCTTCGCCCTGTTCGTCACGATGCCCTACGGCAAGTTCGTGCATGGCATTTATCGGCTTCTCGCCCTGGTGCGGGCCGCCCGGGAGCTTAAGCACTGAGGCAGCGGCCACTTCGGGATAGGCATCGGCCGCGCATTGCTGTGAGAGTACCGCGCCAAGTGCAGCCATTGCCTGACTATCCAGAAGCAGACCTGTGAGCGTGGGCGCAGGATCGGGTAAAGCTGGACCGGGACTCTGCGTGCGTCACCCCTTCCTTCGGTTCAGCGCGTCGAATGCAGCGCCGAGATGGTCCAGGAAGGCCGCGCTTGCCGGGGGTAAGGTCCTGCCTTTGCGCTTGATCACCGAGATGCTGCGCGCCAGCCGGGGATCATCGATGAGCGCCGATCGAAGCATCGGCAACGCCTCAATTTCCATCGCTGTCTCGGGCAGGATCGCGACGCCCATACCGGCCCGTACCATGCCGACGGCCGTGGACATATAGGTGGCTTCGGCGGCGATCCCTGCCGCCAGGCCCTGCGCCTCGAGCGCGGCCTCGACCACCGCCCGCACGCTTGTCGCACGCGACATTAGGACCAGCGGGTGCCGCGCCACCGCCGCAAGCGTGGGCGAGGCGCCGTCGTCGAGCGCGTGCCCTGCCGGAAAGACGGCGTGCATCCTGTCGACGCTGCTCAATAAAAGCTCCAACTCTGCATCCTCGATTGGGCCGCCCGTAATCCCGAGATCGACCTCCTCGGAATGTGTCAACTCCGCAACGCCGCTGGCGATCACGTCACGGAGGCTGAAACCGGTCTCGGGATGCAGCGCCCGGAAATTTGCGATCACGTCCGGCAGCAGGCTCGATGCAAATGAGGGCAGCACGGCTATGCGGACGATTCCGCCGCCCATGCGCGAGAGTTGCCTGGTGTCGTCAAGGAGCGTGTCGAGGTCACGAACGATACGCCGAAGCTCTGGCTGGAGCTCGCGCCCGACGCGCGTGAGCGAGACATTTCGCGTGGTCCGGTCGAAAAGCCGTAGCCCCAGCTCCTCTTCAAGCAGCCGCACCTGAACGGTCAGGGCCGGCTGAGAGAGGTTGAGTGCCTTGGCGGCGCGGGTGAAGCTGGCGTACTCCGCCACCGCGAGGACCGCTCGCAACTGCCGCACATCAAAATTCATACTGATTTACTATTACTGCTATAGGACAATTTCAATTGCTCTATCAGTTTATCGCGGCATTCTCTCGTTACGAGGGATGCATGCGACAGATCAGGATTGGAGCGGGTGCCGGCTACTCGGGCGACAGGATCGAGCCTGCGGTCGAGCTCGCGGAGCGTGGCCGGCTCGACTATCTCGTTTTCGAATGCCTTGCGGAGCGCACCATCGCGCTGGCTCAGCAGGCACGGCGCGACGATCCAGCCCTAGGCTATGATCCGCTGCTGGCGGCGCGTATGCGCGCCGTGCTTTCCGCCTGCCGGCGGAGCGGAACGAGAATCATCAGCAACATGGGCGCGGCAAACCCTGGCGCGGCCGCCGAGCTGGTCTGTGGAATCGCTCGCGAGCTCGGTCTGCCTGGGCTCAAGGTCGCGGCGGTCAAGGGCGACGACGTGATGGCGGCCATGAGTGATGGCGAGATCACGATCCTGGAAGACGGGCGGTCGGTCTTAGAACTGGGCGCCAGCCTGATTTCGGCCAATGCCTATCTCGGCGCCGAGCCAATTGTGCAGGCATTGGGCTTAGGCGCCGACATCGTCATCACCGGGCGCGTCGCCGATCCTTCGCTCTTCCTCGGGCCTCTGGCGCATGAGTTCGGCTGGTCCTTCACGGATTGGCGGCTGCTCGGTCAGGCGACGCTGATCGGCCATGTTCTGGAGTGCGCCGGGCAGGTCACCGGCGGGTACTTCGCCGATCCGGGCTTCAAGACAGTGCCGGGGCTGGCTCGGCTCGGCTTCCCCCTTGCCGAAGTCGGCCAGGACGGCTCGGTGGTGATCACCAAGGTCGAGGGCTCGGGCGGCTGCATCTCCACCGCAACCTGCAAGGAGCAGATCCTCTACGAAATCCACGATCCCGCGCGCTATCTGACCCCCGACGTCGTCGCGGATTTTTCGCAGGTTCGCGTCGAGCAGATCGGCCCGGATCGGGTGCGGATCAGTGGCGGCGGCGGCAGCGCGCGGCCCGAAACCTTGAAGGCATCGCTCGGCATCGCCGAAGGCTTCGTTGGCGAAGGTCAGATATCCTACGCCGGCAGCGGCGCGCGTAACCGGGCCGAGCTTGCTGCCGAGATTGTGCGCGAGCGGCTGGCGATGACCGGAGTCGCCGCGCAGGAATTGCGCTACGACCTGATCGGCGTCGATGCGATCCACGGTCGTGGCCTGCCGGCTGACGCCTCGCGCGCCGAGCCCTACGAAGTGCGGCTTCGGGTGGCCGGACGCACGGCCTCTGCGGAGGAGGCGATCCGCATCGGTAACGAAGTCGAGACACTCTACACCAACGGACCCGCCGGCGGCGGCGGCGTGACCAAGCAGGTGCGCGAGGTTCTCGGTGTGCTCTCCACGCTGCTTCCGCGCGATCGCGTGCGGCCTCGCATCCATATGCTGGAGAGCTGAGGTGAAACTGCGCGCGATCGCCCATGCCCGCACAGGCGACAAGGGCGACACCTCCAGCATCTCGCTGATCGCCTATGATGAGACGGATTATCCGCGCCTCGTGCGGCACGTGACGGCCGAGCGTGTGGCAGCCCATTTCGCCGGCCTTCTGCGTGGCGGTGTCGATCGCTACGAGGTCCCGTCGCTGGGCGCGCTGAATTTCGTGCTCCACCAGGCGCTGGGCGGCGGCGTAACGCGTTCGCTGGCGCTCGATATCCACGGCAAGAGCCTGAGCTCGGCCCTGCTCGATCTCGACATTCCCGACGACTGATCCGGCAGAACGGTGCGGAAAGACACCGAACTCAACGCACAACAGGAGGAATACCCATGAAGACAACAGCACTTCGAATGATCCTCGCCGGCGCGGCATTCTTCGGCCTTGCCATAGGAGCGGGAGCGCAGGACTACCCGTCGAAATCCCTGAAACTCATCGTGCCGTTCGCCGCCGGCAGCGCCACCGACGCACTGGCCCGCATCCTCGGCGAGCACGTCTCGAAGAGCCTCGGGCAGCCCGTGATCGTGGAGAACATCGCCGGCGCGAGCGGCGTCATCGCCGCGCAGAACGTCGCCCGCGCAGAGCCGGACGGCCACACCGTCCTCATCACCACGAATACGACACATGGCGCCAACCAGAGCCTGATGAAGAACGTGCCCTATGACGCCGTCACCAGCTTCGAGGCGGTGGCCAAGCTGGGGACGATCACGCTGGCGCTGGCGACGCACCCCGCAGTGCCAGCGACGACCGTTCAGGAATTCGTCGCCTATGCCAGGGCGAACCCGGGCAAGCTGACCTTCGGGGCCGGTTCAAGCTCCTCGCGCATCGCGGGCGAAATGTTGAAATCGCTCGCCGGGCTCGACATCACCTATGTGCCATATCGCAGCAATCCGCAGGCGATCACCGACCTGCTCGGCGGGCAGATCAACATCGTCTTCGCCGACATCTCGACGACGCTCCCGCAGATCAAGGCCGGCAAGGTGAACGGCCTCGCCGTCTCCACCGCCAAACGCAGCGTGCTCGCGCCCGATCTGCCGACGATGGCAGAAGGCGGAGTGAAGGGTTATGACCTTGCGGCCTGGTTCGCCGCGTTTGTACCCGCCAAGACGCCGCGCGCTTCCGTCGACAAGCTGAACCAGGCGCTGGTCAATGCGATCAACGATGACGCAACGAAGAAGCGGCTGCTCGCTGCGGGCATAGAGCCCGAGACCAGCACGCCCGATGAACTCAGGGCCTTTGTTGGTACCGAACTCGCGAAATGGGCCGGGATCGTGAAAGCGGCCGGCATCCAGCCTGAGTGAATGATAGTAGCCGGCGCTGTCGTGGCGCCGGCTTCTGACTGCCAGGCATGCTTGCAGAATATGCCGTTCGCCAATGCGCCGTCGAGACGCGCCATTTCCTGACGCTGGGCGGATGCCCGATAGCGGACCTCCATCGCAGGCGTCTTCATCCTGGCATCAGGTTCTGTTAACCCAACGCAAAAGGGACGGGGGCCAGGGACTTCTCGACGGCGACGGCCTAAGCATTCGCGACGACGACCCGTCCGATCACCTTCGACAGGACTGCCAGCGCGGGCGAAGCTTGCGCCTTGCGGTCAGTGACCAGCGTTGACACCTCGGCCGCCTCACAGAAGCGAACGCGACTGGTGACACCGACCTTCGAGTGATCGGCGATCAGCACGACAGAGGCTGAATTTCGGACCATGGCCCGGGCGATTTCGGCCGTATGCTCGAAGAAGTTGGTCGCCGCCCCTTCGACGTCGATGCCGAAGGGGGACAGCAGGGCGACATCCGCCTTGAAGCGGTGGATTTCGTTGATCGTCGACGCGCCGCCGGTCTCGGGAGGTTCATGCACGATCTCGCCGCCGAGCAGGAAGACGCGGGTTCCCGTCGTCTTCTGGGTCGAGGCCATGATCGTGGCCACCTGGAGCGAGTTGGTCAGGATGTTCAACCCGGATATCAGCTTGAGTTCCTCGGCGAGGGCCGCCGTGGTTGTCCCGCCGTCGAGAAACAGCGTCTGCCCGCTCCGCACCAGCCGGGCTGCTGCGTGGGCGATCGCCCGCTTTTCCTTCAGGCGAACCGTCGATCGGGCCTCGTAGGACGGGTCCTGATGCTCCGGCAGCCTCACCGCTCCGCCGTGGACCCGCCGCAGGCTGCCTTGCCGTTCCATCGCGAGCAGGTCACGGCGGATGGTCTCGGTGGAAACGCCGAACTCCTGAACGAGCCGATCGACCGAGACGCTGTCGAATGTTTGCAGCAGCGTGCGAATGCGCTGCTTTCGCTCTTCCTGCCACATGCACTTGCCTTTCCGACGGCCGCCATCACGGCATGATTCAACTCAAGCGCTTTAAAACCCACATTGCCACAATTTCCCACAAATGCTAGATCGTCCCCAGGGTCAGGGAGGGTAGCTGATGCGGGCCGGGAACGATGTGTTGGGATGGCTCGACACGGCCGACCGGTTGGCTGCGGAGAGCGGCGCCATCCTGAGGGACGCGGCAGCGTCGCGGCCAGAGGTCGAGATCAAGCCGGACCGGAGTTTCGTGACAGCGCTCGATGCCCGGATCGAACATCGCCTGCGCGAGCTGCTGGCCGACGCGTATCCCGGGCATGGCGTTCTCGGGGAAGAGCAGGGCGGCCAGGATCTCGATGCCGAGCATGTCTGGGTGCTCGACCCGATCGACGGTACGGCCGCCTTCATCGCCGGCATGCCGGTCTACGGCACGCTGATTGCCCTGATGCAGGCGGGCGAGCCGATCATCGGCATCATCGACCATCCGATCACCGGCGAGCGCTGGCTGGGCGTGAAGGGGAGGGCGACCCTCTACAACGGCGCGTCCTGCCGCACCCGGTCCTGCGACAGGCTGGTTGACGCCATCATGTCGGCGAGCAATCCCGATTTCTTCGACGACGAGGAGCGGCCCGCGCTCGACGCGCTGCGCGACGCCACGGCCTGGCGCATCTGGGGCGGGGCTTGCATGAGCTATGGGCGGATCGCGTCGGGCCGCATCGACGTGGCGCTGGATACCCGGCTCAAGCTCTGGGACATCGCCCCCTTCCGCCCGATCATCGAAGGCGCCGGTGGCGTCATCACCGATTGGGAGGGGGCCCCGATCACGCAGGCGACCGGCCCGCGCATTCTGGTAGCCGGGGACCCGGCCCGGCACCGCGAAGCGCTCATCGCCGTCGAGCGGGCCATGACGGGACGGCCGGCGACATAGCGGGCAACGATCCAGCGGAGCGACAATCTCGAGGGGATGGCATGGGAATCGCAATCGAGGATCTGGCCGTCGCCTATGGCGGGACCCGCGTCATCGACGGGCTCTCGCTGACGATCGAGCCCGGCTCGTTCTTCACGCTGCTGGGGCCGAGCGGGTGCGGCAAGACGACTCTGCTGCGGACGATCGCCGGGTTCGTGCCGGCCGAGCGCGGACGCCTGCGTTTCGGCGGTCAGGAGGTTACGCATCTGCCGCCTCACCGGCGCGACATCGGCATGGTCTTCCAGGACTATGCGCTGTTTCCCGACAAGACTGTCTTCGACAACGTCGCCTATGGCCTGCGCGCCCGCAAACAGGCCGACAATCTGGTCAGGGCCAGGGTCGGAGCGGCGCTGGAACGGGTCGGTCTCGGCCATCTCGGGGAGCGCCATCCAGCCGCGCTCTCGGGCGGGCAGCGGCAGCGCGTGGCGCTTGCGCGCGCGCTGGTCATCCAGCCGCAGGTGCTGCTGATGGACGAGCCACTCTCCAACCTCGATGCCAAGCTTCGCCTCCAGGTCCGTGAAACCATCGTCGAACTCCAGCGCGAAGCGAAGATCACCACCGTCTTCGTCACCCATGATCGCGAGGAGGCGCTGGCGATGTCGGACCGGATCGGCGTGATGAACAAGGGCCGGCTGGAACAGGTCGGGACACCCGCCACGATCTATCGCGAGCCGGCAACCGGCTACGTCGCCGACTTCGTCGGCGGCGCCAATCTGGTCGAAGTCGAGACCGGGCGGCGGCAGGCAGGGGAGGTCGGTCCTGTGGCTTTTGACGGGATGAGCCTGGCTGCGCGCGCACCCGGGGCGCTGCCGGCCGGCCGCGCCATCCTCGTCGCGCGGCCGGAAGACATCGTCATGGTCGAAGGGGAGGCGCTGGACGCCCTCCCGGCGACCATCGCCCATCGCCAGTATCTCGGCGGCAAGACGAGCTACAAGGTGGCGCTCGCCGGTGGCCGGGTGCTGGCGGTCGATCTGCAGAACGGCGCGCATGACCGCTTCGAACCCGGCGCCCGCGTGGGGCTCGTCCTCGACCCGGACAAGACCCTGGTGCTGGCGTCATGAGCGCGCAGCTGCGCTCGGTCTGGTTCTGGCTGTCCGCGCTGGCGCTCGCGATCCTCGCGGTCTTCCTGCTCTATCCGCTGCTGAACGTGCTCACCGGCAGCTTCGGCGGCAGCAGCGGCCGCTCGGGCTGGGCGATGCTCGCCGGCGATCCGAAATACGCCACCGCCATCGTCAACACCATCGTGCTGGGCCTGGCCGTGACCCTGACCACGACGCTGATCGGCGTTCCGCTGGCCTATTTCACTGCGCGGTTCTCGTTCCCCGGCAAGGGCATCGTCGCCGTGCTGCCGCTGGTCACGCTCGTGATCCCGGAGGTCATCGCCGCCCAGACCTGGCTGATGATGCTCGGCAACAACGGCTTCATCACCCGCTGGCTCGGTGCGATGGGCATCGACATCCCGAGCTTCTACGGTTGGCCCGGCCTGATCACGGTGATGACCTTCACCTACTACACCTATGTCTACATCGGCACGCTGGCCGCAATCCGCGGCTTCGACGTGCAGCTCGAGGAGGCCGCGCAGAGTCTGGGCACCTCGCCCGCACGTTCGCGGCTCAACGTCATGCTGCCCGTGGTGCTGCCGTCGGTGCTGGCGAGTGCGCTTCTGGTCTTCACCCTCGTCGTCGGGAATTTCGCGACAGCGACGATCCTCGGCAGCCGGGTCCCGCTGTTGTCGGTGCTGACCTATCAGGCGGCCGTCGCCGAGGGCGGCTCCGATCCGGTGATGCAGTCGACGCTGGCCAGCGTGTCGATCGCGCTGGTCATGATCGTGCTCTTCGTCCAGCGCTGGATCGTCTCGCGCGGGCGTCACGAGGTCACCCAGGGCCGCGGCGCGCGGGCACAATCGCTGCGCGGCCTGCCCGGGCTCGTCACGGGGCTGCTGGCCGGCCTGCTTGTCATCGTCTCGCTGCTGCCGCTCGGCTCGATCGTGATCGGCGCCTTCACGGTCTCGCGCGGCCCGGTGATGCGCTGGGGCGAGTGGACGACCGTCCATGTCGAGCGACTCTTCCGCATCGCGCCCGATCCGGTGCTGAACACGCTGACCTATGCGGCGGTGGCGACGGTCATCGGCATCACCTTCAGCGCCATCGTCAGCTACCTGATCGTCAAGAAACGCACGATCCTGACCCCGGCGCTCGACTACCTGACGGCGCTTCCTCTCGCCCTGTCGGGGACTATCATCGGCATCGGCCTGCTGATGTCGTTCAACACCGGCTTCCTGCCCCTGACGGGGACGGCGAGCATCATCGTGCTGGCCTACATCGTCCGCCGGCTGCCGTTCGGGATCCGCAACGCGTCCTCGACGCTCTACAACATTCCCAACTCGATCGAGGAGGCGTCGATCAGCCTCGGTGTGCCGCCGGTGGCGACCTTCTTCAAGGTGGTGCTGCCACTGATGCTGCCGGCCATCGCGGCCGCCGCCGTGCTGACCTGGACGACCACCGTCGCCGAGCTCTCGGCCTCGATCATCGTCTATTCCGGCGGCCGCGAGACCATGCCGATTCAGATCTTCAAGCTGATCGATTCCAATCTGATGGCCTCGGCCTCGGCCTACGGGTTGGTCCTCGTCGCGGTGATCCTGATCCCGATCCTCGTCGCCACCCGCATCTTCAGGGTCGACCTTTTCTCGTCCAAGAGCTGAGCCGACGCGTCACGAAACAACCGACGCGGGGACAGTGACCCGCGACCATCAGGAGGGAACTACCATGAAGGGATCCACCATGACCAAGACCATCGACCGCCGCACACTGCTCGCCGGGCTTGCGAGCCTGTCCGCCATACCCGCCTTCGGCCCGGCCCTGGCGCAGGCCGCTGCGGGCAATGTGGTGCTCTACACCTCCAACAACGCCCAGTCGGTCGACGCCATCCTCGGCGTCGCCAAGGGCAAGCTGCCCAATGTGAAGATCAGCACGATCACCGGCGGCTCGGGCCAGCTGCTGCGCCGGCTGGAGGCCGAGGCCGGCAAGCCGCAGGGCGACCTGTTCTGGAGTTCCAGCGCCAACACGCTCGGCGCCTTCACGCAGCTGTTCGAGCCCTATGCCTCGCCGGAGGCCGCGAGCATCCCGGCCGCCCTGCGCCATCCGCAGAGCCTGTGGACGGCGTCGAACGTCCATCTCGTCGTGGCGATGATCAACAAGAACCAACTCGGCGGCACGCCTGCGCCCAAGAGCTGGAAGGACCTGCTCGCCCCGGCCTTCAAAGGCAAGATCATCATCGCAGACCCGGCCAACAGTTCGACCGCCTATACGATCCTCTGGGGCATCGACAAGCTGCTCGGGCCCGACGCGCTCAAGATCCTCGCCGGCAACCTGACGGTATCGAGCGCGGCCTCGACCGTCCTGCGCAGTGTCGCTCAGGGCGAACATGCCGTCGGGCTGACCTTCGAATCCAATGCCTATGCCTATGTCGCAGGTGGGCAGCGCGAGATCTCGCTGCTCTACCCCGTCGAGGGCACATTCTCGACGCCGGAGTTCCAGGTGCTGGTGAAGGGCGCCCCTGCCGGCGCAGCAGCCAAAGCGGCCTATGATCTGCTGCTCTCGAAGGAGGTGCAGATTGCCCTGCTCGAGGCTGCGTTCCGCCGCCCGAGCCGCTCGGATATCGACGTCTCCAAGCATGCCGACCTGCCCGCGATCGGCAGTGTGAAGGTTTTCGACATCGACGAGACCGAGGCCGCCGCCAAGCGGGACGAGTTCCTGAAGCGCTGGCAGTCATACGTTACGGCGAAGTGATCAGTCGTGCGCTGTGCATGCCCTATGACCAACAGGGTCCTGCAGGTCGCTTTCGGTCCGCTGGGTTAGAAAGCGTTAGCGCATAAGATGAAAGTCAACGGCGCGGCAGCGGGCCGCCGCGTCGTACGGATCAGATATCGGTCTGTTCCGACAAGATCAGAGCGTCGTCGACCTCGATGCCGAGGTAGCGGACCGTGCTCTCCAGCTTGGAATGGCCGAGCAGGAGCTGGCAGGCGCGCAGATTTCCAGTGCGCTTGTAGATCAACGCGACCTTGGTCCGCCTCAGGCTGTGCGTGCCGTATAGAGCCGGATCAAGACCAATGAGCGAAACCCAATCATCAAGCAGGCGGCCATATTGGCGGGTTGTGACATGCTCGCCTTTATGGCTGCGGCTTGGAAACAGCCAGTCAGCTGCGATGGCTGGCCGACGCCGAAGCCAAGCGGTCAGCGCTTCGCGCGTCGGATCTGTCAGTTCGAACGGCACTGGTCGGCCCGTCTTCTGCTGGATGATCGAGGTCCTCAGTTTCACCGTGCCGCCGAGGACGATATCGCTGATACGAAGGCGAACGAGGTCGCAGCCGCGAAGCTTGCTGTCGATTGCGAGGTTGAACATGGCGAGGTCGCGTATGCGATGATCATGCTGAAGCCGGGTTCGAATAGCCCAGATGTGACGAGGCTTCAGCGGAGGCTTGGGACCAATCAGGCGTCCCGTGTTCCAGGCGGGACGCCGTGCGATTTTTTGCTGCTCAATCGGCATAGTGCATCCTCCTCAGGAGGCCGCATCCATCCCCACTTTTATCATCTCCGATCAGGCTGCGACCCGCTGAATCGGCTGATGATCGCGCAAGGAACCAGAGGCGCCTGATGCCGGTCCGGCGAGATGCGCCACGAGCCGACGCCGGCTTGCTGCCCGAAACCAGACTTTTACGTTCGGGCGTAGCGGGAGGCCCCGAATGCTCTGCGCCGACTACCCGCGCCCGAGGCGCGGTCTCAGATCCAGGCCTTTCGCCATGAGCTTCGCCGTGCCGCCCAACTCGCGCGATATGGACTCGGCCTCCTCGTTAAGAAGGCGCATCAGTTCCTCGAACCCAATCCGCGTGCCTGTCGTTGGGTGGTCCCACTCTCGCTCCCGGGCAATGGTAACTAGTAAGCAGCCCGCACGGCAGTCCTCGGCAGCCATGTACTTTTTCAGCAGCTGTTTGCGGAGCGTATCGAACAGATCTCGGCCCGGACGGTCGTCGGCCAATTTGAGTTCGATCGTCGCCTGGTGCGTCGAAGCGGTGGAGCGAAGCCGGATGTCCGTTTCCTTCTCGTCGGCTGTAACCGCTTCCTGATCGACGACATAGGCTCCCTTTGCTGCGTCGTGCAGCACATTGGCCAACGCGCGCCGCATGACGCGCTCGACCGTGATGCTCGCCCAGAGCTCACGCGGGGAAGTATCCCGCAAAAGAAGATCATCGAGATCATCGAGGCGGTCACGCACTAGCGCGAACATGGCGTCGTTCGTCGAGGGCGGCATTTCGCCCAATCTGTCGAGGACTATAAACTCGGCTTCGCTCGCGGGTGTACCATCGGCCTCCTCTGCGGCCGTCTCTGCCGCCAGAGCCAGCGCCCGATCCTTGATATGCCGAAAGGCGGGGTCGCCGACCACGGAAAGCTTGGCACTCCAACCTTCCGCACCCGGTGCCGTCAACACGGCGCTCAGGATGGCATTTCGCGCCCGCTCGGCGTAATCGCGTGTGTCTGGAGTATAGCTACCTTCGTGATGCACATCGTCCTCGAGCCGGACGTGGCGGTAAGCGAGCCGGAGCATGCGTAGCAGGAGAGTGGGGACAAAGCCCGTGCCACGAAGGTCGATCCCGGCACCGCGATCACCGTCGAACAGGCTACCAAGGAGGCGCACGCCGGCGCCGATTGGAGCGATCTCAGCCGTCTCCAGACAGCGTTCCAACGCATCGACACCCGCCGCAGGCTGAAGCTGGAGAAGCGCGGAGAGCCAGATGTCGCCAAACGGTTCGGCTTCTGCCAAACGTCGTGTCGCCTCCGCCTCGACGAAACGACGATCGTCATCGCCGCCGCTCTTGATGAGGATTCCGACCGCTTGCCGGATGTGGCGTCCCGTAGGAGCACTATCCCCGCTGCTGCTTATTTCGCCGAGTCCCGCCAGCCAAGCGCGGATGCGGGGAACGAAGAGTACCGTGACGATCGGGGAGGCGTGACCGACGTCCTGAAGGGTCACGGCATAACCATTGGAAGCCATGTCTGCCAGCGATAGGCTGAACTCTTGGCCGAGTACCCGATCGATTGCCGCCGGATGCTGGACCGCAAGGCCTTCCAGCCAAGGTGGAAAGCCGCTCAGCTGCATAGGCACGTAGCGGCAGGCCAGTTCGGCCTCGCTCTGCGTCAGGTGTTTGGCCCAGTTCGGATCTTCGGCCTCGGCCGTGATGCAGGCGAGACCGAACTGCCATCGAACGAGGAAGGTATTTCTTTTTTCCTTCGGCCGCTCGCTTGCGAGGGTGGGCGTATCCTTCCGCCAAGCGGCCTTCATCGTCTCGCGGAGCTGATCCGCGACAGGTTTACCGAACTGCTGGTCGATGAGACGCCGGTTCCAGCCAGTGGCGCGGCTTTCGCCGCCCGAGCGCTCGACCGCCTTCCAGAGATTCCATGCGGTGTTCTCGGCGCGCTCAGGATGGAAGACCGCATCCGGGTCGCATGCCACCTCGCGCCAAAACGCGACCCAGCTGCCGTGCGCCTTGGCCGATTTCCGCTCCGCTTGCCTCTTGCGCTTCGCACTTTCGGCTTCCCACCGCTTCATCTCCGGGTCGTCGGGCCGCGGCTTCCTTCGCTCCTCGACGATGGCGACAAGCCGAGGGGCATCGGCTACGATCGGCAGAAGATCACGAAGGAGAGCGGAGTGGTCGGATATGTGACGGTTGAGAAAGACCATCTCCGCACAAAGCATCATCTCGCGATGTTCGAGAGGCGCGGCCCGATCGGCTAGGCGTCGGTGTACCCACTCCCCGTCCTTCACATCGTCCAACACGATGCCCTTGTTGTGGGTCAGCTCGAACATCCGGTTGTAAGCGTCCTTCATGGGGCGAAGGGTTTCCAGGAGCGCGGCTTCGCTCCAGAAGCCTGTCTCGCGCGCTGCGGCGGGCAGTTCGTCGAGCGCCCGACGCAACTGCTCCGACGGCTTTTCGTCTGTGTATTCCCTTTTCGTCAGCCGCACCGCCAACAGCGCCGATCGCGTCCAGGCGTCCGTTCGGACGCCTTCCGAGGCTTGGCGACAACATGCCGACGTCAGTGCCGGAAGAAGATCGGACCGCGCAGTTCTGAGAGGCGGATGGGCCCCGTCCTTCCACTTCAAGCTGTCGCTCACGAGATCGGAGAGCGCCTGTCGCAATCCGTCGAGATATTCCGGCGCGAGCTGGGCGTGCGTGATTTCCTGACGCAAACGATATGTGTAATCGCCAAGGCCGCTGCTGTCGTCGACGACGCGCGCGAGGATTACCTTCAGCCGCTCTATCGGCATATGTGTCGGGAACAGCTCGACAGTGGCGCGGCGCGCGGCCGCGGGTGGCCAGCGTTCGGCATCGTTCTCGATCGACGCCGCGAGACCGTCTACGCGGGGATCGCCCAAGCGAAGAAGCGCTTCGATGGCGAGAGTGCGCTCATGGAGCGGCGAGTGCCCGTCCATGGCCGTGGCGTAGGTGAGATCTCCGCATTCACGCAACCGCCCGGCTGCGATAAGCCTCAGCAGCAGTTCCCGCACTTCGCTGTTTTCAATGCCTTGGTCCCATAGCCGCGAGACCGGGCCCGCCAGCTCCTCGGCCGCGAAGCGGCGAACCTGAATGGATGGGGTTTGCAGGCCCCTCCAGCCGCCGGTCCTGTGCCGTTCGACATAGGCCTCGAGCGCACGGCTGCGCTGAGCGATCGACAGCGATTGCGGGTCGCCGAAATCCAGCACCACCGACGCGTCGAGCCGCACGAGGTCGTCGAGTATTGTCGGGTGCCAAGTTGCCAGCCAGGCCGCGACCGGGCGCATCGACGGACGCACCACCATTCGGCCTTGGGCGGTTTCCGCGAACAAGAGGCGCTTGATTCCCTTGATCGGCGCGCCTCGTGCAAGCAAGGCGTCAAGGCGCCTCGCTGCAAGAAACTCGACGACTGATCGATGATGAAATCGAACACGGCCGTAGCTGGCGAACCCGAAAAGCGGCCGCTCAAGCAATGTGGCCTGTGCCGCCGCGGTCCAGTCAACGAGGATCCTTGAAACATCGAGTGCCGGTTCGCTGGCCGTAACACGATCGGACTCGACACTGTGGCGAAGGGTCAGCCTTCGCGTCAGCATTGCGGCGAGAGCGAGCCGGCTTGCCCCTTCCACCGCGGCCTCCAGCGATAACTCCACTCGCTCGGGCCGATCGGTGCGCGGCTTAAGTTTGTATGCAATGTTCGATTCGACTTGGTCGAAATGCGATCGAATTCGGTGATGATCGCGCCAGTCGGCGCATAGCTCGATCAGATCCTGCGGTCGACCGGCGAATTCTTCGGCGTCGCGAATGCGAATATCTTCCAACAATGCGTCCGGGTCAGGAATTCCTTGTCCCACCGCGAAAATCCGCCGCTGCTCCTGCGACAGTGGCATCAACCCGACGGTCCGCCATGCCTTGGCTTCCTTTTGGGTATCGCCTCCGTCCGATTGGTCGCCACGCTCCATCATCATGTCGGCGAACGCCTCGGCCGTCGGCGCGGCGAGGGTCGGCGAAGGGATCGGCAACAATCGTTCGACCAAGGCGCGGTCGAACGGCACGGGCCGCGTTGTCACCACGATGCGAGCGCGAGCTATCTGGCCGCCGAGCGCCTTGGCGAAGCGCTTCAGCGCGAGCTCGAAACTGCCGAGGGTCAGCTTCAGTTCGTCTATGGAATCGAGAAAGAACGTAGCAATATCGGACTGCGAGGCGAGCCAGCCATCGAACCGGGTCTCCTCTTCGGGAAGGAGCGCGTCTCGGAGCGGCTCCGTGGCCAACGTGGCAAGATCGAAGAAAAATGCGGCCTCGCCCATGGCGAGAAGGCGGTCCCGCTGCTCCCGGCATTCCCGGGTCTTGCCCGCCCCTGCCTCGGAGATCAGCAACACGCGTGGCGAACACAGAATCTCATCCCAGCCAACTCCGCCAGCCCAACCGAATTTAGCTAGCGCCGACGCCTTCTCGATGTCGGCAACCTCGGCATCCGACAGATCGCGGAACGTCCGCTCAACCGACACGTAATGACTTGGGTCAACGGTCATGGGCTCGACTGGAGGCTTACGCCGCCTTCTCCAAACGTCCGGCCGGCGACTATCGCAAAAGCGCGGAGGTCAACACAACGTCCTTGGTGGACTCATACGGCGTTGGCCTGCAGCTTTTTCCTACCGTGCTTGCGCTCCAGTGGCCGTAGCCGCGTCGCAGCCGATCGTCACGCCGCCGTACCCGACTTCCCGTTGGAACGTAGCATCGCCGGCGTTCATCGCCCACGCAGCCTCAGCAGGGCTGCCCTAAAGAGACGTTCCAGCCGTCGGCTTGGGGCCAAAACCGCCAGCCCTTCGCCCTGGCGAGATGCGCCAGAGCCAGACATAGGTTCAGTGCCGAATGCGGACATTGGCACCCGCGGTCTGTGGCTTCTAAGGGGGACGCCATCTTGATCCCCGTCGGTCACTTTGGCAGGTTCTTTTGAACGACGCGCACATTTCGGTGACTTCGTGCTCCTCGTCGTTGATGAGCTCGGCCGCGGGCGTCCTTGCGGTCTCGTGCTTGGCGTGATCGCGCCAAGGCTCGTCCCGTCTCTTGGATTCTCCGCCTGAAGCGTGGCCGCCCTCTGCGACCGCCGTGCCTTTGTCCCTTTGCCAAATCCCGTTCAGATATGAGGAGCCGCAGCTTGGCCAGTGAAGACAAGCAGGGCGGCTCCGCTCGGCCACGCGGCCTGCTGCGAACGCTGACACTCACGCATGCGGTTCTCTATGGCCTTGGCGTTACCATCGGCGCCGGGATCTATGTATTGGTCGGCACGGCCGCCGGCCGAAGCGGAATGCATGCCCCGCTCGCATTCCTGGGCGCGGCGCTTGTGATGGCCTTCACCGCAGCCACTTTTGCCGAACTCGGCACGCGCATGCCCGTCAGTGCGAGCGAGGCCGCCTATGTCGAGAAGGCCTTCAAGCAGCGTTGGCTCAGCCTCGCCGTCGGGCTGCTCGTCGTCGCCACCGCCACGATCTCAGCAGCGACCATCAGCGTCGGGAGCGCAGGCTACGTCGCTGTTTTCCTGGACTGGCCCGCCCCATGGATCATCACCGGCGTCGTTCTCGCGATGGGCGTGGTCGCCTGCCTCTCAACCGTCCAATCGGTCACCTTCGCCGGACTCATGACCCTGATTGAGGTGGGTGGCCTCATCATGGTCATCATCGCGGGCTTCGGCTCGGGGAGCGCCTTGCTGACGCGACTGCCCGAGGTCTGGCCCGCCATCGAGGACAGGTCTGCCTGGATCGGTCTATCAAGCACGACATTGATCGCCGTGTTCGCCTTCATCGGCTTCGAGCACCTCGTCAACGTTGCCGAGGAATTGAAGGACCCGCGACGCACACTTCCGCGCGCCCTGTTCCTAACGCTCGGACTGACGGCGCTGATCTATGCGGTCGTGGTCTGGATCGCTCTCGTCGCCGTGCCGCCGGAGGATTTGGCCCGCTCCGCGGCACCGCTGGCACTGGTCTTCGAGCGTCAGAGCGGGCTGCCGCTGGTGACCATGAGCGCCATCGCCGTGATCGCCACCTTGAACGGCATCATCGTCCACATGATCATGATCGCGCGGGTCCTTTACGGCATGGCCGAGTGCGGCCATCTTCCACGCCCTCTGACGAAACTGAACGCCATCACCGGCACGCCGCTCCTGGCGACAGCGCTTGGCGTCGTGGCCATCCTCGCCCTGTCGCTCTCGGTCCCACTGGCGGGGCTCGCCGATTTCACCTCGCGGTTCACGCTCGTCATCTTTGCCGTCGTAAACTTCGCACTGATCCAAATCAGGAGGCAGGAAGCCCAGCCTCCGGCCGATGTTTTCCTGTGCCCGGGCTGGGTTCCGTTTGCCGGTCTGGCAACAAGCCTGCTGCTGCTGTTGCTTGACCTGATGGTCCGCTGAGGGCCCGTCAGCGGAACCCCGCCTCAAGTCCCATCGCCGCGCCGCGAGCTACCCATCGTAACGTTGACCTAGCCGTTGTGACCGCAGGCGGCGTGAGGGTCCTAGATCATGCCCCACCGCGTCTCCCACCTAAAATGTAACGCAGTCTTTGCGGCGACGGCGTTACGTTGCCGCCTGCTCTCGTCAGGATAGTTTCTTAAGGAAGCTGCAAGGGGGGCCACAGAGCAATCCAGCCTCAAGATCACGTACGACGACGGTCGAGACGGGGCGTGCAGCGAATAGTCGAACTGCCGTCCATCATGTCCTTTCAAGCGAGAAGCATTACGCTCGCCATCCCGATGACAATCAGTACAAGTCCCCATATCAGCATTGGCACCAACGTGCTGTCACCACGGGCGTCGTCTTGGGGTCGGTCGGCCATTCCCATCTCCTGTGGTAATCAACATTCGGATGCCGTCGCTGAACGTGTGACCTGCGCAGGGCCCGGACAGCTTGCTCTACTTTCACGTGCGCAACCTCGGCCCCAAGAAGACCCGCCAATACGACGCTGCGAATAGGGCGAAGGCGCTCGTCCAGGTAAGCCAGGCGAACAGCAACAGGCTCGGGACGGACGGGTGGACAACGGCGCAGATGCGGAGGATCGCGGCGCTGAGCAGCAAGAGGTAGACCGCCTGAACCGAGCGCGATGCCACCAGCGGACGGCCGGTGTGGCCGAGACTGGCGCGCGACATGATCGCGATTACCATCAACCCGACGGCACCGACGGTCCAGGCATGCGTACCAGCCGAGGGAGACAGCCATTCGAAGCTCGCCCCCGCCGTCAGGAGGAAACCGAGGGGGATGAAGGCGTAGGCGACATGCAGGACGACGACGAGCCGGTCCCGCCATGTCCTGAAGCCTGACCATCGAGCCAGCCGCACCGACTGCGCAACGCCTGCCACGGCGAGCGCCGCTCCCGTGGCGGTAGCAGCGGGAGCGGCGACCCACAGAAGCAGAGCAAGGCCCGTGGCCGCGATCGCTGTGGCGTCGACCTTACCGAAAGTTGCGGGCAGCGCCCCGAAGCGCTCGCGCTTGAGCCAGTTGCGCGTGAAACTCGGCACCACCCGACCGCCCACGATCGTGATCAGTAGGACAGCGGCTGCGATCCCCATGCGCGTGCCGAACTCGGCGGAACCTGTGAAAATTGCCTCCGCGTGGAACGTAGCGTTGCCCGCGAGCAGCAGGCCGACCACGGCAACGACGCGCAGATTGCGCCAGTTCCGCCCGGCTACCACCTCTCGGGTCGCAGCCGCGGCAACAAGCGCCAAGAATGACACGTCCACCAGGGCGGCGAACAACAACGAAGTCCAGGATGACGTCGAGATCGCCACCCGCCCCGAAGCCCAGACGAGGCAAAGCACCATCAATGGCTTGCCCTGTAGCGGCAACCGCCCGGTCCAGTTGGGGATGGCTGTGAGCAGGAAGCCGGTCACCACTGCGGGGAGAAACCCGAAGATCATCTCATGCGCATGCCAGTCCCGCGGCGCCATCGCCGTCGGTATCGTGACGGCGCCGTAATAAGCGGGAAGCCAGGCCAGCATCGCCGCTGCGGCAAACAGTGAGCCGAACAGGAAGAAGGGCCGGAAGCCATAGGACCAGAGCGGGTGACCGCCCTCGTCGCGTAGCCTTGGAATGGGGGCCATGAGATGATCCTGCCAAGAGAGGGCGCCGCTGGGACGGCGGCGCGGCCTTTTAGTTCCCGGCCGCCTGGACGTTCCCGACCTTGGCGAACAGCGCCGCGAATGCCGCCTTGGCCTTGCCCGGATGGTTGACGCTTTTGGCCTGGTCGAGATTGTCGGGTTTGCCGACCACGACGATTGCCACCATCCCCATGCCGTAATGGGGCTTGCAGCGGATTCCGTAGAGGCCTGGCTTGTCGAACGTGACTGCCACATCCTCGCCGGTCTTGCCGATGAAGGACGTGGCGCCGTCGGGCAGCATACCCTGGATCGACTCGGCATTATGTCCCTTGTCGGTTGCGACGAACTTGACGGTATCGCCGGGCTGGACCTCGACATAGGCCGGCTCGAACACCATCACGCCGCTGGCACCCTTGTTTAGGGACTTCACCTCGATCTCAGCGGCCGATGCGGCGGCTGAAAAGGCGGTGACAAAGATGGCGGCAAGTTTGACGATCGTGTGCATGACGGTCTCCTGTGGGGGCCTTGGAAGAGGCTCCATTCATAGGACCCGGCCGCGCTAGCGAGTTTGTCGTGACGCAAACTCCAGACCTCCGTGTTCTCCCGGATGGCGGTGGCGTCACAGATCGGCTAGCACCTTCAGCAGGAGGGAGTGCCCTGTTCTCCCGAAATGATGGTGCCGATCGCGTCGCAAGACTGGTCCAATAGGCTGGGTGGCCGGGACCGACGCCATCGTCTGAAACCGGAAGCCACCATGAGTTCTCTCGATCGATCTCTGATCGCCAGCCTGCCGCTCTTCTCCGGCCTGAACGGCGAGGAGATCGATATCGTCCTGTCGCATGCCAGGTCGGTCCGGTACCAGAAGGGCAGCGTGGTGTTCGAGCAGGGCGGACCGGCGGAGAACTTCTTCGTCCTGCTGCACGGCAACCTGCAGGTCGTGAAGCTGACGCCTGCGGGTCAACAGGTCGTCATCCGCTATGTCGTGCCGGGCGAGATGTTCGGCATCGCCGTCCAGATGGGGCGCGCGCGCTATCCCGCCACGGCGACCGCTGTGGTGGACAGCGTCTCCCTGGTCCTGGCGTCGTCGAGCTGGCCCAGCCTCCTGGCGCGCTGTCCGGCACTGGCCGAGAGCGCGCTCAGGACGGTGGGGACGAGGCTGGACGACGCGCATCTCCGGGTGGTCGAAATGTCCACGGAAGAGGTCGAGAGACGGGTGGCGCATGCGCTGCTGCGGTTGGTGAAGCAGGCTGGCCGCAAGGTCGAGGAGGGCATCCAGATCAGCTTTCCGATCAGCCGGGAGGATGTCGCGCAGATGACGGGGACGACGCTTCACACGGTAAGCCGGATCCTGAGCGCCTGGGAGACTCAGGGCCTGGTGGAAGGGGGACGGCAGAAGATCATCATCCGCGACCCGCACCGGCTGTTCATCCTGGCGGAAGGCCGGCCCCAGGCGTAACCGCTCCAGCGGAGTCGCCCGCGGCCAGCCGCAGCGCCTGCAGGAAGGGCTCGATCTCGGCATGGTGTTCCAGGCAGGCATCGGCCACGGAATGGAAGCAGCCGATCGGGCACCCCACGCAGTGGAAGCCGAAATCGAGGAACACACGGATCGTAGCCGGCCATTGCCGCATGGCCTCGTCGACGAGCAACTCGGGCGTGATGGATGTCATGGGATATCTCCCTGTCGCCGGTACCCTACGGCACGGAGAGGGTTTGTCTTTGCGCTGAAACAAGCTGCGGCGTCCCCACCGGGTTAATGTCCAGGCACGCACAATTGCCGACAGCCCGTCCGCGCCGTGCGTCGTGACTGAAGCGGAGTTCGACCATGGCCTCCCAGCCGGATTCGACGAGCCTGATCGGCAGGATCTCCAACGTCATCGCCGAGATCGACCTGGATTGCGAGTGCCGTGCCAGGCTCAGAGACGCCATTGCGCGGTTCGAGGATCTGGAGCGCAGCCGCCAGGCGCACCGTGCCCTCGCCGCCGCGCGCGACCAGAGGCAACGGATCGCTGCCCTGCTGGCATTGCTGGCAGATCTGGACGAGATCGGCTGGGACGAGCTGGACAGCTCGATCTACCTTGAGCTGTCCGATCTCTTCAACGACATCGCAGAGGCAGCCAAAGCGGGCGCCGCGGCAACGCGCTCTCTGCATCACCCGCCGCCTTGCGCACAGGATGTCGCTCGCGCTGGCGGCGATGGCATGCCGGCATGAGTCGCCGGTCAGCTTGATCTTCCGCAAATCACGGGGCGGTCGCTGCGCCTAACAGTGGATGCCGAACCGCGTCGGAGCCGCCATGGTCGCCCTCGATATCTCCCATGCCCGTCGCCGCCCGCCAGCCGCTTCCGCACCGGAGACCGCAGAGCCGCGACAGCCGGCTCCGCTCAAGCCCCGGTCCCGTCGCCTGGACACCCTGGTGGTGCCGCAATCCGTCAAGGGTCGGTTTCGACGGCTGAAATGGCTCGCGCTGATCTTTTGCCTCGCCGTCTACGGGCTGCTTCCCTTCCTGCGCTGGAACAGAGGCGTAGGAGAGCCCGGCCAGGCCGTCCTTCTCGATGTGGAGAAGGGTCGGCTCTACGCTTTTTCGATCGAGATCTGGCCGCAGGAATTTTACTACCTCACCGGTCTGCTCATCCTGGCTTCGCTGGTGCTCATCCTGTTGAACGCGCTGGCGGGGCGCGTCTGGTGTGGCTTTCTGTGTCCACAGACCGTGTGGACCGACCTGTTCATGGCGGTCGAGCGGGGCATCGAGGGCGATCGCCGAGAGCGGCTACGCAAGCTCGGCTCCCCGATGTCCCTGCGCCGCGCGGCTGGGATCGCGCTGAAGCACGCGATCTGGCTCGCGATCGCGCTGTGGACCGGCACGGGCCTCGTGTCTATTTCGCGGATGCTTTCGAGACGCTCGGCGCGCTCGCGACCGGCGCGGCGTCCTCCGTCGCCTATGCCTGGATAGGGATCATCGCCGCCCTGACCTATACCCTCGCGGGCTTTGCGAGGGAGCAGGTCTGCACCTGGATGTGCCCCTGGCCGCGGCTTCAGGGGGCGATCTGGGATCCCGAGGCCCTGACGGTCAACTACCGGGACTATCGCGGGGAGCAACGGATTTCGGCCAAGAAGGCTGAAGAGCTTCGCAAGAACGGACAGGCTGCCGGCGACTGCGTCGACTGCTTCCAGTGCGTCGCCGTCTGTCCGATCGGCATCGATATTCGTGAAGGGCCGAATTTCGCCTGCATCAATTGCGGGCTGTGTGTGGATGCCTGCGATTCCGTGATGACGAAGTTGAGCCGACCGTCAGGCCTCATTGCCTATGAAAGCTGGGCGAACGTCGAACGCGGCCGGGCGGGGCAGCCCCCGCTCCGGCGCGTGCTGCGACCAAAGACGCTGGGGCTGCTGGCTCTCGTGGTTGCCTTTGCCTGCGGCCTCGGTATCGCCCTGCAACACAGGTCGACAGGCTCGATCACTGTCTTTCATGACCGGAACCCAATGTGGACGACGCTGTCGAGCGGCAAGATCCGCAATGGCTACACGCTGCGTATCACCAACAAGACCGGGGTGCTGCAACGCCTGACGGTCACCCTGCAGGAGAGCGATCTGGCGCTGACGCTGGTCGGCCCCAGCCCCCTTCCGATCGAACCTGGCGTGACGATCGATGTCCGCGCCATGGTGACGGGGGACGTGGGACAGGCGACCGCCGTGACCTTCGAGGCGCGGGAGGGAGGCAAGGTTGTCCTGTCGGCGACGGATCGTTTCGCATCGCCCCCGAGTTAGCGCGGAGGCAGCCGGCAATGGGTGAGCGGGCTTCGAGCAACTTCGCGTCGGGACGGTCCGACTTGCGCCTCCCGAGTTTGTGTCTGCACAAAGAGACGATCCGCATCATCTGCTTTGGATGGCGCTCCTGTTGGAGCAAAGCAATGGCCGCCAGCCGTCATCCTGTCGAAGAGCTAGATCCCGATGTCCTCGCCTGTCTGTCAGGCGTCACGGACCCCGAGATCGGTTTGAGCATCGTGGACCTCGGGCTGATCTACAGGGCCCGGAACGGGCCGCAGGGTCTGGATGTCGCGCTGACGCTGACCAGCCCGGCATGCCCGCTTGGGGAGCTTATCGCCGATAATGTGCGCGCCCAGCTGGCCTGCCGCTTCCCTGCGGCTCCCGACATTGCCGTGGCGCTGGTCTGGGACCCGGCCTGGACCCCTGACCGGATCTCCGGACAGAGCCGCGAGAGGCTGGGATTGCTTGCGAAGGTAGCCTTGTGATGCTGCCTGCTGAAGACAGCCCGGTGGGGCGGCCCACCGTGAAGCCGGTCGCCACGGCGACGACGTCGCGCCAGCCGTTGCTTCGCGCCATCATCATGGCGCTCGCGGCGCTCGCCCTCATCCTGGGGTTGTACGGTGGACTTGGGCGCCTCGGATTTCCCGCCGGGGCTCAGCTCGCCCTGTTGCACGGGCCCCTGCTGATCTGCGGCCTGTTCGGTACGCTGATCGGTCTCGAAAGAGCTGTCGCCATGGGCGGTGGATGGATGTTGGGCGCGCCGCTCGCATCAGGTCTTGGCTCGCTCGCCTTGCTCGTCGGGCTGCCGCCGCCGGTCGGCGCCGCAGCCTATGCCGTCTCCGCTGCCGTGCTCACCGCCGGCTGCCTCCTGATCACGTTGCGGCAGCCGGCGCTCTTCACAGGCGCGCTGATCTTCGGCGCTGTTGCTTGGCTGACTGGAAATCTGCTCTGGATGACCGGTAGCAGCATTCCGGATGTTGCGGGGTGGTGGCTTGCATTTCTGGTGCTCACGGTCGCGGCGGAGCGGCTGGAGCTCAGCCGCCTGCTGCCGCCCATGCGTGGCAGCGAGGCCCATTTCCTGTTTTCGCTTGGCCTGATCCTGGCGGGCGCACAAAACGGGCTGCTGTCCGATGATGGCTCCATCCTGTTCGGCCTCGCCCTCCTCTGCCTGACCGCCTGGTTGCTCCGGCACGACATTGCCCGCTTCGGCATCCGGCAGCGCGGCCAGGTGCGGTTCATGGCGGCGTGCATGCTGGCGGCCTATGTCTGGCTGGCTGCGGCCGCTGCGGGGTTGCTGCTGGCCGCTCCAGCAAAGACCGCCTTCGGCTATGACATCGCGCTTCATGCCATCCTGATCGGCTTCGTGCTCTCCATGGTGTTTGGCCATGCGCTGATCATCCTGCCGGCCGTGCTGGGGTTGCGCGTCGCCTATACCCCGGCTTTGTATCTCGCACTTGGCCTGCTGCACATCTCCGTGCTGCTCAGGATCGGCTCGGGCCTGGCAGAGTGGGCAGCGGGGCGCCTTGCAAGCGGTGTGCTGACGATCGCGGCGCTGTTGCTCTTCGCCGGCCTGCTCGCTCTGTCGGGCAAATTGCGACGAAGGCCACTCCAGCTACGCTCCAGCTGATCGGTTCCGCCGGCTGGCAGGATCAGACCTTGTGATCGTTCTCGTCGCGCCAGGCACTGTGTTGACGCAACCAGGTCAGGCGGTTGATCGAGCGACCGGCCATCCTCTGCGCCTCACGCACCAGTTCCTCGTCTTGGCTCCGGTCGGCGACGTCCAGATAGGCCTCCAGCAGAAACTCCGCCATGGCAAGCTCGTCCACCTCCTGCGGCATCGAGACGGCGCCGCCGGCGCTCTCGATCTCCGGCAGCCTATCCAGCGTCGCCAGATTATCCCGGCCGTGCGTCACGAGTTCGGCCAGACCCTCGCGGTCCGGCGCAAATCCGCCGGCAGGCCTGTCCTGCAGCCGCGCGAGAAGCCGGCTCTCGGCTTGGGCGAGCGGAGCTGCCAGGGAGGTCGAGGCTGGCTGGCTGCGCTCCGCGCGAAAGGCCATGCGCCGCTGGCGCCGCAGCGCGGCGACCTGTTCCAGCTCGCGATGCGCCAGGGCTTCTGCAGCCATCCTGATGTCGGGGGTACGGGCATGAGCGGCCAGGTAGCTCCAGAATGCGAACGCCCTTTCCTCATTCCGCACGGCCGTCGAAAGCACACGGTAGCGGCTGACCAGCGCAGGGCTGGCGCTAGCAAGGCCTTCATCGTCGAAGACGCCGGCAGGAGGCGAGCGAGGCTCTGCTGGCGAAGCTGGATGGGAGCTGGCGGCCAGACGGCGCCCCTGCTCTTCGGCACGATCCGCAAGCTCACTGAGCAGGGTTGCGAGCTCTGGCGCATTCCCGCGCCCGCACCGCCCGGCCAACTCCCGGTAGCGCTGGGCGGCTTGCTGCTCCAGGGACGCGGCGAGCGCCATCAACTCCTCACAGCTGCCGATCGCTTCGGCCGGTTCGACACGCAGTTGCACCATCGAGGGCTCCGTTCCGGTCCTGGGGGAGCCCATCAGAGGTTGACATGACTCGTCAAGTGCTATCGTTTGGTTGCAGGCACGAAGCGACGCGGTCGCGGGCCGGACCCAGACACATTTCACGATCGCCAGCCGTCGGTGCAGGGAACCTGTCGCCCCTCTTGGGCGTTGGCGTTTCTTATGCGCGCTCCCTCATGGATTGGAACATTGCCGTGAGTTCGACCGTCAGCTTTCTGCGGAAAGCCTTTTTTGGTGCCGTCCTGATCTTGGCTTCGGTGGCGCTGCCCCTGCAGGCGCAGGCGGCTGGCCGAGTCACGGAGTTCATCGGCAAGGCCCCGCCATCCGCATTCTTCACCGGCGCCGATCGCTTCGGCGCTCCGCAGGGCGATCCGCCGCTCATTCCCACCTACAAGGGCGACCAGCTGCTCGGCTATGTCTACCTGAATTCCGATATCACCAGCGCGACGGGCTATTCCGGCAAACCCATCCACCTTCTGGTCGGGATTGATCCTCAAGGCGTGGTGTCGGCAGTCAAGCTCGTCGACCACAAGGAGCCGATCGTCCTGATCGGCATCCCCGAAGCCAAGATCGTCGCGGCGATGAACAAGCTCATCGGCGTCGACATGAACGCTGTGGCGAAGGGCGCGCAGCGACCGCCCGATATCGACATCGTCAGCGGCGCGACCGTCACCGTGCTGGTCATGGCTGACAGCGTCACGCGCTCGGCCGTGCGGCTGATCCGGAGCGCGCGGTTGAGCGGCGCGCCCACCGGCGCGCCTGCCGCCGCGATCATTGCCCGGGAGATCGACGAGAGCAGGCGCGAAGCCCGGACTTGGGAAGAGTTGCTGGGCGACGGCTCCGTCAGGCGCCTCTCCCTGACGGTCGGTGAGGTGTCCGAGGCCTTCACCCAGGCCGGAAAAACCGAAGCTGCCGCCAATGCCGAGACCCCCGACCCTGCCGACAGCTTCATCGACCTCTATCTCGCTCCAGTCAGCATCCCGACCATAGGGCTCAGTCTGCTGGGGGAAGCAGGCTACAATGCGCTCAAGGCCCGCCTTCAGCCGGGCCAGCAGGCGATCCTGGTCGCCGGTGAAGGGGCCTACTCCTTCAAGGGATCGGGCTATGTCCGGGGCGGCATCTTCGACCGGATCGAGCTTGTTCAGGAAGGGCAAGCCGTCCGTTTTCGCGATCGCGACCATGTCCGGATCGGCAGTATCGCCGCTGAAGGCGCGCCGCCACTCCGCGAAATCGCGCTGTTCGGCGTGCCGCTCGACTTCAAGCTGCAACCCACCGAGCCATGGCACCTGCAACTGCTCGTCCAGCGCAATGTCGGCGCGCGGGACAAGGCCTTCCTGCCCTACGAACTCGGCTACACCCTTCCCGAGGCATATCTGAAGCCGGCGCCTGCAACGCCTGCACCCCGGGTTGGCCCTGACGCGGCTGCAGACCGCCAGTCAGCTTCCCAGCCGTCGAACGCTGCGCAGGCTGCGGTCGCCGGCGAGGTGGAGGAGCCCCTCTGGATCAAAATATGGAAGGCGAACATCGTTTCCATCGGCATCACCGCCGCCGCGCTGCTGGTGCTGACCGCGATCTTCTTCTTTCAGGATGCGCTGGTGCGCCGGCCACCTGTCTATGTCTGGGTGCGCCGGGCCTATCTTACCTTCACCCTGGTCTGGCTCGGCTGGTACGCGAACGCGCAGCTTTCCGTGGTCAATGTCCTGACCTTCACCAACTCGCTGATCAGCGGCTTCAGCTGGGATTTCTTCCTGGCCGCCCCTCTGATCTTCATCCTCTGGGCCGCCGTTGCGGCAGGCCTGCTGTTCTGGGGGCGGGGCCCCTTCTGCGGCTGGTTGTGCCCTTTCGGCGCCTTGCAGGAGCTGACCAACAACATCGCGCAATGGCTGAAGGTGCCTCAGGTCACGCTGCCCTGGGGACTACATGAGCGGCTGTGGCCGATCAAATACATCATCTTCCTCGGCCTGTTCGGCCTGTCGCTCTATTCCGTAGCGCTTGCCGAGGTCTTCGCCGAAGTCGAGCCGTTCAAGACGGCGATCATCCTGAAATTCGTCCGCGACTGGCCGTTCGTCATCTATGTCCTGACGCTGCTCGCCGCCGGATTGTTCATCGAGCGCTTCTTCTGCCGCTACCTCTGCCCTCTGGGAGCGGCGCTTGCCATACCGGGCCGGATGCGAACCTTCGAGTGGCTGAAGCGCTGGCAGGAGTGCGGCTCGCCATGCCAGCGCTGCGCCAAGGAATGCCCGGTCCAGGCGATCCATCCGGAAGGGCAGATCAACGTCAACGAATGCATCTACTGCATGCATTGCCAGGAACTCTACCACGACGACCACCGCTGCCCGCACATGATCCAGGTGAGGCTGAAGCGCGAGAAGCGCGAGGCGCTAACGTCGCCTTCCATGCGCGGGAACAAAGAACCGGGCGGACGATCCGCTACCACCGTGTTCACGCATGCAGGTGAGCCGGCCTCCGGCACTCCGGCAGGCAACCCGACCACTGCACCCTAGAACGGAGACGAACCATGTCAGACCATGACAAGACCGGCATCAGCCGCCGCGACCTGCTTGGCACCACGGCCACCGTGGGCGTCGCCGGCGTTGCCGTCGGAGCCGCGGCCGGCGTTGCCCTCAGCACAGGTCCTTTCGTCACGCCGGCCGAAGCTCAGACCGCGCGGGGTGTTCCCGCAGCGCGTCCGGCTGTGACGAACAAATACGAGGTCAAGCCAGGCGAGCTGGACGAGTATTATGTGTTCTTCTCCAGCGGCCAGACCGGCGAGGTCCGCATCGTCGGCCTGCCATCGATGCGCGAGCTGATGCGCATTCCCGTCTTCAACCGCGACAGTGCCACAGGCTGGGGCCAGACGAATGAAAGCCGGAAAATCCTGACGGAGGGCCTGACTCCGGAAACGCGCGAATACCTGAAGGACAAGGGCGGCGTCTACACCGCGGGCGACCTGCATCACCCCCACCTCTCCTTCACGGACGGCACCTATGATGGCCGCTACCTGTTCGTGAACGACAAGCTGAACACCCGCGTCGCCCGCATCCGGCTCGACGTGATGAAATGCGACAAGATCCTGCAGCTGCCGAACCAGCACACCGTCCACGGCTTGCGGGTGCAGAAATATCCGCGCACCGGCTATGTCTTCTGCAATGGCGAAGACCGTGTGCCGATCCCCAATGACGGCAAGATCCTCGACGATCCCAAGCAGTATTCCTCGATCTATTCGGCCGTCGATGGCGACACCATGAAGGTCGCCTGGCAGGTGCGCGTGGACGGCAACCTCGACAACACCGATGCCGACTACCAGGGCAAATACTCCTGGGCCACCTGCTACAATTCCGAGGAAGGCGTCACTCTCGCCGAGATGATGGCGAAGGAGCAGGATTGGGTCGTCGTCTTCAACCTGAAGCGCATCGAGGAAGCGGTCAGGAAGGGCGATTTCAAGGAGATCGGCGGCGTTCCCGTCATCGACGGCCGCAAAGGCTCGCCCTATACCCGCTACATCCCGGTCGCCAACAGCCCGCACGGCATCAATACGGCCCCTGACGGCATCCACTTCGTCGCGAACGGCAAGCTGTCGCCGACCGTCACGGTCTTCGACGCCCGCAAGCTCGATGATCTGTTCGACGACAAGATCCAGCCGCGCGACGTGGTCGTGGCGGAGCCGGAACTCGGCCTCGGGCCCCTGCACACGGCGTTCGACGCCAAGGGCAACGCCTACACCACGCTGTTCCTCGACAGCCAGATCGCCAAATGGAACATCGATGCGGCCAAGCGCGCCTATAAGGGCGAGAAGGTCAATCCGGTGCTGCAGAAGCTCGATGTCCATTATCAGCCCGGCCATAACCACACCTCCATGGGCCAGACCAAGGATGCCGACGGCAAGTGGCTGATCTCGCTCAATAAGTTCTCGAAGGACCGGTATCTCAACGTCGGTCCGCTGAAGCCGGAGAACGACCAGCTGATCGACATCTCCGGTGACCGGATGGTGCTGGTGCATGACAGCCCGAGCTTCGCGGAGCCGCATGATGCGACCATCGTCCATCGCTCCAAGATCAACCCGGTCCATATGTGGAAGCGCGACGATGCCTTCTTCGCCGATGCCGTGCAGCAGGCCAAGGCGGATGGCGTCGACCTGCTCAACGACTCCAAGGTGGTCCGCGACGGGGACAAGGTCAGGGTCTACATGACCTCGGCGGCGCCGGCCTTCGGGCTCGACAGCTTCCAGGTAAAGCAGGGTCAGGAAGTCACGGTCTACGTCACCAATATCGACGAAGTCGAGGACCTCACCCACGGCTTCGGGCTGATCAACTACGGCATCAGCATGGAGGTCGCTCCGCAGGCGACGGCGTCCGTGACGTTCACGGCCGATCGGCCCGGCGTGTACTGGTACTTCTGCACCTGGTTCTGCCATGCGATGCACATGGAGATGAAGGGGCGCATGTTCGTCGAGCCGAGATCGGCCTGACCATGCGCATCTGCCAAAGATTGGCCCTGGGGATGGCGGCGCTTGCCGTCATCCCCCCTGTCTCTGCTCGCGCGGAGCGCATCCAGGTGGAGCCCGGCGCTGACCTTTCAGCCATCCTGGCAAGCGCGGCGGAGGGCGATGTCATCGTGCTGAAGCCCGGCGAACACCGGGGGCCTCTGCGCCTTTCAAAACCGCTCATCCTGGAAGGCGAGGCCGGTGCGCGCGTCGCCGGGTCTGGAAGGGGCAGCGTGATCGTGGTCGCGGCGCCGCGTACGGTCGTGCGTCAAGTGACGGTGACCGGGTCAGGCTTCGACCCCGAGGCGATGGATGCCGGCATCTTCCTGGAAAAGACGGCGACTGGTGCCGTCATCGAGCGCAACCGGGTCGAAGGCAATCTCTACGGCGTCTACATCCATGGCGCGGAAGACAGCATCGTTCAGGACAACGCGATCGTGGGCCTGCAGGAAGGCAGGGTGAACGAGGCCGGCAACGGCGTGTCGGTCTGGAACGCGCCAGGAGCCAAGGTCCTACGCAACGACATCCGCTTCGGCCGCGATGGCATCTTTTCGATAACCAGCAAGCGCAATGTCTTCAGCGGCAACCGCTTCCGCGATCTGCGTTTCGCCATCCACTACATGTACACCAATGACAGCGAGATCTCGGACAACGTCTCGAGCGACAACAGCGTCGGCTTCGCCATCATGTTCTCACACCGGTTGAAGGTGACCGGCAACCGGTCGGAGGGAGACCGCGACCATGGCTTCCTCTTCAACTATGCCAACGGCTCCCATATCACCGGCAACCTCGTGCTCGGTCGGCTGCAACCGGCCAAACGCTGGCTTGGCATAGGCACCCGCTCCAAGGATGCGGGCGAGCACGGCCTGCCCGCCGGCGAGGACAAGGTGGCACTGGCCGGCGAAGGTTTCCGGCCGGGTCCGACCAAATGCGTCTTCATCTACAATGCCAACCAGAACCGGTTCCGGGACAACAGGTTCGAGGGCTGCGATATCGGCATCCACTTCACCGCGGGCTCCGAGCGCAACGAGGTCGTCGGGAACGCCTTCATCGGCAATCGCAACCAGGTGAAATATGTCAGCACCCGTCACATCGACTGGTCCAAGGATGGGCGGGGCAATTTCTGGAGCGACAACCCGGCCTTCGACCTCAATGGCGACGGCGTCGCTGACAGCCCCTATCGTCCCAACGACCTGATGGACAAGGTGCTGTGGTCGGCACCGCAGGCGAAGGTCCTGGCGAATTCGCCGGCCGTCCAGGTGATCCGCTGGGCTCAGGCGCAGTTCCCCGCTTTGTTGCCCGGAGGCGTCGTCGACAGCCATCCGCTGATGGCGCCGCCTCCGAGGCAGCCCGACCGGTCAGGAGCCGGCCGATGACCCCCGTCGTGCATGTCGACAGGGTCGTGAAGCGTTTCGGCGCCGTCGAGGCGGTGCGCACTGTCAGCTTCGACCTCATGGGCGGTGAAACCATCGCCCTCGTTGGCCATAATGGCGCCGGCAAGACGACCCTCATGAAACTGATCATCGGCCTGATCCGCCCAACCAGCGGCCAGCTCCGCCTGCTCGGCGAAGACCCGGCGGCGGGGCAGTTCGCAGGGCGCCAGCGGCTGGGCTACCTGCCCGAGAACGTCTCCTTCAACGCGGCGCTGACCGGCCGGGAGACGCTCGCCTTTTACGCGAGGCTGAAGCGGGAAAGCGCTGCGACGGTCGGCCCGCTGCTGGAACGCGTCGGTCTCGAACAGGCCGCCGACAGGCGGGTCGGCACCTACTCGAAAGGCATGCGCCAGCGCCTCGGCCTGGCCCAGGCGCTGCTTGGCAGTCCGCAGGTTCTGCTGCTGGACGAACCCACGACGGGGCTGGACCCGGCCCTGCGGCAGAGCTTCTACGATATCCTGGAGGATCTCCGGCGCGGCGGAAGTTGCGTGCTGCTGTCCTCGCATGCGCTGACCGAGCTGGAAGAGCGGGCTGGCCGGGTGATCATCATGAACCGGGGACTCAAGGTCGCCGACGGTTCCGTGCAGGATTTGCGCGGCATTGCGGAGCTTCCAACCCGGATCAGGCTACGGACGCGCGAGCAGGAAATCGAGGCCGCGCAGCAATGGTTTGCCGGAACGCCCTGCCACGCCATCAATAGTCACACGCTCGAGATCAGCGTCGCGCAGGACCGCAAGATCGAGGTCCTCAGGCGGGCGTCCAGCGTCGGTGCGCCGGTGGTGGACATCGATGTCGCGCCGCCCAATCTCGACGATCTCTACGCCCATTTCCTGCAGGATCGCGAGGGCGCGTCATGCTGAACATCCTGATCGTGGCGCGCAAGGAGGTGCAGGAGGGTCTGCGCAATCGCTGGGTGCTGGCGACGACGCTGCTCCTGGCGGCGCTGGCGCTGACCCTCACCTTCCTCGGCAGCGCGCCGACGGGCACGGTCGGCGTGAGGGCGCTCGACGTCGTCATCGTCAGCCTCGCCAGCCTCACCATCTTCCTGTTGCCGCTGATCGCCCTGCTGATCTCGCATGACGCGGTGGTCGGCGAAATGGAGCGCGGCACCATGCTGCTGCTGCTCAGCTACCCAATCGGGCGCTGGCAGGTTCTGCTCGGCAAATTCGTGGGCCATCTCGCGATCCTGGCATTCGCCACGTTGATCGGCTATGGGGCCGCCGCCTTGGCGCTGGCGCTGACCGGCGCGACCATCGACAGGGAGAGCTGGGTTGCATTTGCGGCGATGATCGGCTCCTCGATCCTGCTCGGCGCGGTGTTCATCGCGCTCGGCTATCTCGTGAGCGCACTCGTCCGCCAGCGTGGAACGGCGGCCGGCATCGCGGTCGGGCTCTGGCTGGTTTTCGTCCTGCTCTACGACATGGCGCTACTAGGCGCGCTCGTCATCGATCAGGGCCAGACGATCTCCGGCGGCGTGCTGAGCGCGCTGCTCCTGCTGAACCCGACCGATGCCTATCGGGTCTTCAACCTGTCGGGTTCGTCCAGCCTCAGCGCCATTTCGGGCATGGCCGGCACGGCCAGGAACAGCCTCGGCAACGAGGCGCTCCTGGCGACGCTGGCCCTATGGGTCCTCGTTCCCCTGTCCCTGTCTGCGCTGGCCTTCTCAAGGAGAGAGCTATGAAATCCCTGTTCTGGGCGGCGCTGAGCGGCGCCGTGCTCCTCGCCGGTTGCCAGGATCGCGATGCCGCCAACGCTCCTCCGCCGCCGCCAGTCGAACTGACGGCAAGCGCGGTGGGGCATTATTGCGGCATGCGCGTCGTCGAACATTCCGGGCCCAAGGGCCAGATCATCCTGGCCAGCCGCAAGGAGCCGGTCTGGTTCTCGTCGGCGCGGGACGCATTCTCCTTCACCATGCTGCCGGAGGAGGCCAAGGACATTCGCGCGATCTATGTCTCGGACATGGCCAAGGCGCCGTCATGGGACAAGCCGGGAACGGCCAATTGGGTCAATGCGAAGCAGGCCAGCTACGTCATCGCCAGCCGCGCCAGAGGTGGCATGGGTGCGGATGAGGCGGTGCCATTTTCGGACCCGGAGGCGGCGAAGAAGTTCGCGGCGGAGAATGGCGGGCGGGTCGTCGGCTTCAGCGAGATGCCGCGCGACTACATCCTGAGCGCATCGGCGGAGCCACCTGCCGCAGATCATCACCCGCAAGCGGGCCACCCTGCGGGACACGACGCCGGAGCGGCCAAGAAGGGCCACCACCACTAAGGGGCCCGTCACCAGGAACATATCATGCTCGCCACGATCTCGCGCCGACGCTTCCTCACCATCACAGCCGCCGCCGGATTGGCTCTGGCGCCGGAATTGGGCCGCGCGGCTGACCCCAGCGCCGCAATCACCTGGCGAGGCGTCCTGATGGGAGCCGACGCCTCGCTGCGCATCCATCATTCCGATCCGGAAGTCGCGCGCAAGCTGATGGCGGTCTGCGTCGCGGAAGTGCGTCGGCTGGAGCAGATCTTCAGCCTGTATCGCGAGGACTCTGCACTATCGCAGTTGAACAGGGACGGCCTGCTGGTGGCGCCGCCAAAGGATCTCGTCGACCTGCTGCAGGTTGCGCAGGCCTGTCACGCGCAGACCGGAGGGGCCTTCGATCCCACGGTACAGGCGCTGTGGGCCATGTACCGCGCGCATTTTTCCAGCCCCGGAGCCGACCCGGTCGGCCCGCCGCCTGCGACGCTGCGACAGGCCCTCGCGAAGGTGGGACTGAACGATGTGCTGGTCGACCGCAACCGGATCGCCTTCCGCCGAAAAGGAATGCAGCTGACGTTCAACGGTATTGCCCAGGGCTATGCGACCGACCGCGTCGTTGACATCCTGCGGGCAGGAGGAATCGAGACCTGTCTCGTCGATATCGGCGAGCCGCGTGCCGTCGGCGCTGATGCGGCGGGCCGTCCCTGGCGGGTCGGGGTTGTCGATCCCGCCCACAACGACAGGATCGGCGCGACCTTCGATGTGGTGGACCGGGCGGTCGCAACCTCGGGCGGCTATGGTTTCCAATTCGATGAGGCGGGGCTGTTCAATCACCTGCTCGACCCGCGAACCGGGCGTTCCCCCAGCCTGCATCAGAGCGTGACCATCATCCTTGCCAGCGCCACTCAAGCCGATGCCCTGAGCACCGCCTTCAGCCTGTTACCGCTTCCCACCATCATCGAGCATCTGAGCCATCTTCCCGGGGCGAAGGCCAGGGTGGTCATGGCAACGGGGCAAAGCGTTGATCTGGATTAGACCTTACCCTGCATGGCCAGCGTATGACTGGCGGCCCGCTTACCTCATTCAAGGAAGCGGATCACCTCCCAATCAATAATAGTCTATCGGCTGGCGCAAACGGCGAACTGGATCGCCGATAAGCGGACGCTCTAGACGTCAGCAAAGGGCCAGATGCGCGTATCGACGGTCGAGGCGATATAATTCGTATGCGGCACATAAGCGGATGCCTCGATGGAGAGAGGTGAACGGAACCCATCACAGGGAACCCCCGGGGGAATGAGCAGGTGAAGCCGTCCCGGGCTCTCGAGCCGGAACGGATTTCCGATGACGACGATCAATGATGGGGCCTCGCGGGCCGAGGATGAGGCGCGCCCGACGGCTGGCGATCTCGCGCGCTATGCGCGGGCCTATCGGCTCAGCACCGCGCATGCCCGGATGTTCCCGATGTGGCAGGCGGCGCTGGCCCATGCGCTGCTGCTCGAACATGACGGAGACGCGGTCCACGCGGACCAGGGCAACCTGAACGGCCGGCAGCTGGCGGAAGGCGCGCGCTCGATGGCGCGGACCTTCGCGCTGCTGATCGCCGAGGCTCCGGCCCGTAGCGAGCAGGAGCTCGAGCAGAAGATCGAGATCTACGAGACGATGAACTTCCTGCCCGGCGAGATGGAGCGCTCGCACACGGCTTACATGGTGGAGATCGCCATGCACGCCGATGCAAGCGCGCTCGGCATTAAACTGCGCAAGGAGCCGGTCGCGACCGGCTCCGGCGGCGTGCAGTAGGAGCGCGCCGATGCCCTTCATCGTGTACGATCTCGAAACGAGCGGACTGGACCCGGTCTGGAACGTGCCGCTCCAGGCAGCCCTGATCCACACAGACGACGAGTTGCGCACGCTCAGCGAGCTCTCGCTGAGGTGTCGCCTGCCGGGCCATATCGTGCCGTCGCCGGGGGCCTTGCTGACCACGGGTATCCGCCCGGACCAGTTGGACCAGGCGCCGATGTCGAGCCTCGAGCTGCTCGGCCAGATCGGCCGGGCGCTGCGGGCGTGGACGCCTGCGACGATCCTCGGCCATAATGTGCTCCGCTACGACGAGGAGGTCCTGCGCCACAACTACTTCACCCATCTGTTGCCGCCCTATGCGACGCAGGCCACCGGGCTGAAGCGGGCCGATACCCTTGTCATGCTTCGCGCGGCGATCCTGATAGAGCCCGGTGCTATCACGGTTCCCGTCGATGGCAACGGCAAGCGCTCGCTCAAGCTGGGCGCGGTTTGCCGCGCCAATGGGGTCGCCCTCACTGAGGACGAGGCGCATGACGCGCTGTTCGATGCCCGCGCCACGCTGGCATTGTTTCGGGTGCTGCGCGAGCGCGCCCCGCGCAGCGTCGAGCTGATGCTCGCCAACGCGCACAAGTCGGGACCGATCCGTCTCCTCTCCCGCGGTGACCTCATTTGTCTCGGCGGCCAGTCGGCACTGATCCCCGCGGTCGGTGTTATGGCCAACCCCGACAACGCGACGTCCTGGGCCGCGCTCGATCTGTCGATTGATCCTGCGAGCTATCTCGACGGCTCCGCCAAAGACATAGCCGGCCTTCTCACCCGGTCGGGCCCACGACCGGTGCGGATGGTCAAGACCAATGCCCAGCCGATCGTGCTGGCGTGGGAAGATGCCCAGCACGCCTTGCCGGCCGATCGGCTCGATGACGCCGTCTACAACGACCGCGCCAGCCAGGTGCGCCGGCATCCAACCTTCCAGCGCCATCTCACCGAGGCGCTGAAGAACCGCTTCGCCGATCGGGAGCCATCGCCCTATCCGGAGGCGACGCTCTATTCCGGAGGCTTCCTCTCGGATGCCGACATGCGCATCTGCGCGCGCTGGCATGAGCTGCCCTGGGATCAGCGTGGCGGCCTGGTCAAGCACTTGGGCGACGTCCGGCTCCAAGCCTTCGCCAACCGACAAATGTTCCTGGAGGCGCCTGAGTGCCTCGCGCCGGAAGCCTGGCGCAAGGGCCGCGACTGGCTGCGTGAGCGGCTGACGACGGAGACGGACGTGCCCTGGCTGACCTTGCCCAAGGCGATCAGGGAGTTGGCGGAACTGCGTGCCTCGCTCGATCCGCAGGATGTGGATCGCCACGCCCATCTCGATGCCATCGAGCGCTGGTTGCGCGAGCGCAGCGACCGCCAGCAGATGGCGGCGTGAAGGATGAGAGGCCGGCCCGAAGCGCCGGCCATTCCGGAAGGAAGCAGAGAGGCGCTGCCACGAGGCAGTAACCCCCAAAAACCTTCTGGATCCGACATGAAGACCACCATCCCGACCATCACGTCGTTCGAGGGCATCGCCCTCGAAGCGACGATCCGCCCCGTTACCGACGATCTCGACGGGATCGCGCGCCGGCTTCCCCTCTCCGGCGATCGCGACACGGCCTATGCCGCCTTCGCCGCCGAGCGCTTCCTCGTCAGTGCCACGGCCGGCCGTGCGCTCGGCTTCGCGGAAGAGACCGAGCGCTTTCTCGCGCTGGCCGCGACCTCGCCCCAACCGCAGGTCGCCGCCTGCCTCGACATGCTGACGGCGCTGACGCTCCTCAACTCGGCCAGCGTCATCGCGCTGGCGATCATGCCGCCGCGAACCGGTGAGGATGTGCTGGCGCGCGCGTTCATCGCCGACAGCGTCGACTCCAAGCTCCGCCTGACCGGCGATCCCGCCATGATCGAGGCTGCGGCGCTTGCCTTCGAGATCGGCCCCCTGCCGATCACCATCGGCGAGCGCCAGCGCAGGACCTTCATGCTGGCGAGCGCTGTCCCGTCCTCGTTGAGGAACGCGCGGCAGGGCGAACCCGCCATGGTCGCTCTCGAGCAGGGCCTGAGCCTGACGGCCTTCATGCAGGATCTTCCGCTGGTCGCGGCGTTGGTCGAGCGCGCCACGTTCCAGATCGACGATGCGGATCGCCACGCGCGTGAGATCGCCGACGGCGATATCGGGCCTGAGGCTCTGGAGCGGCTCGAACGAGCCCGGCACGGGGCCACCCTGCTGGCGACCGTCGACCTCGCACGCGCCTGCCTCTACGCCGACCTCGTCGATGACAGGGCGGCGGCCAAGGCACGTGCGCAGGCTCTCGCCTCGCGCCTCCCCGAGCCGAGGCTGCGCAGCATCGTCGCCTTCGCGGCGATGACGGGCGCGGTCATCGGGGAACTCGGCAGGACGGCTCGCATGATCTCGGCGGCCGTGCGCGGCCGCTGAGGTCCAAGACCTTCAGGAGAATAAGGGGCGTCCCCATGGGCGCCCCTTCGTGATTCCAGAGAGAGGGAGGGGATGCAGTCGAGATGGCTGTCACCCACGGAAAAACACATCATGTCCAAGAACGACGACCAGGGCAGGCCGCCGCCGCCCAAGACCACCACCCCTGCGGTTCGCGAGGAGGAGAGATTCCCCGACCCGATCGAGGCGCTGACCTCGGGCCTCGGCGATGACCCGGCGCTGGGCGACCTCATCGCCTTCCGGCAGAGCCGCCCCGACCTCAAGGAGGCGGCGCGGATGTCGCGGCAGTTCAACAACGAGGCCCATCGTGTCGCCTATGCCGTCGGGGGGCACCCGCAGGCGACCACCGTCGCCTCCGGTCTGGGACTCGCAGCGCTCCTCTTCGACAGCCTGGTCAGCGTCTGGCCGGTCGACAGCCTCGACGAAGTCGACGCGAAGCTCGCCCTCGCACGCGCTCGGGGGCCGTTCGGCACCGACCAGGAGGCAGACTACGTCGCGTCGCTCGAACCCGCGACGGCGCGCCGGATCCGCCTGATGCGAGCGGCGTTCCACGTCGGCGAACTGACCGTTCCGCCGGCGCCGCCCGCGCCATCGCTCGACGACCGCAACCTCGCGGCCTGGCCGCGCCTGCGCTACGATCTGCGCGACCTCCTGCCGCTGCGCGGCGGCCAGCCGGTTCTCACCATCGCGCCGGAGAGCTGGATCGCATTCGCGCGCAGCGGTCCCGACTTCGGCGGCTTGCGAGACCGGATCGTCCGGATGCTGGCGACCGCCGAGCGGCTGTTCGAGCTCGCCCGCGCCAATGAGGACGGCAAGAGCCGCGAACTGCGGCTCGCCGCCGAGGGCGCCCAGATGTTGGCCTATCTGACTGCCTGCCAGGCCATGGTCTGGCAGGCGCGCTCGAAGGCCGACCTTGATGTGAAGCGTGACGTCGCGCGGATCATCAACGATCGCGCCTGCCGCCCCGATCCCCTGCACCAGCAGGCGGCCGTGCGGCACATCGTCGACGAGGCGATCTGGGTTCACCGTCGGCTTGGACTGAGCGAGCCCGCGCTGTTCACGCCCGACTGGACCGAGATCGTCTGACCGCTGCGCGTCATCGACATCGATCAGGCCAGTTCGAGGCGGCGCCACCCGGCGCCGCCTTTCATCTTGAGATGGGTGCGGGCGGAAGGCCGCGATGGCCGACCCCGCGGAAGGCAGAATGTCTCGCGGAACCGCGGAACGCGATGATGACCCAATTCGACGACGATGAACCGGCTGGAGCCGCTCAGGACCATGCCCGCGCCGCAGCCTTGCCGGACGACCCGGCCCAACGGCGCCCCGATCGACGCCTCACAAGGCCTGGCTCGGCTGACCGCATCGGCGGCGTCGAACTCGGCGATGACCCGTGCGGTGTCACCTTAGACGCCATCTGGAGGCGCCAGAGCGCGCAGATCTTCGATCCCGGCGACGTCTACGAGCAAATGCGACTCCTCGCAGCCGGAGACGATGGCGGAACCTCTCATCTGTCCAGCGAGGACACGGCGCGCTTTGAGAAGCTGCGCTGGCTCGCCGAGCAGAGCGCCCGGAAGCCGGTGCTGTTCGGCACCGCGCCGATGCGCGAGCAGCTGAGCGGGCTGAGAGCCCGCTGTCCCAGCTTCGTCGCCTTGACCGACCTCGTCGATCGGGCGGTCGCCTTGTCGATCATGACCGGCACGCCGCTCAGCCTGCCGCCTCTGCTGCTCGCCGGTCCACCGGGGGTCGGCAAAACGCACTACTCAAAATCGCTCGCAGCGGTGCTCGGCGTGCCCACCCACGCGTGGTCCTGCGCCACCAACTCCGACGCCATGCAGCTGATCACCGGCCACCCGACATCCTGGCGCGGCGCAAGGATGGGCCTGCTGACCGAGGCGCTCATCACGTCAGGCTCGGCGAGCCCGGTCGTGCTGCTCGACGAGATCGACAAGTTCGTGACGCATCGCGACGAGCAGCCCTACAACATCATGCTCAACGTGCTCGAGGCCGAGAACGCCGAGGCCCTACTCGACGAGTACGTGAGGGTACGGTTCAACGTCTCCCACGCCTTTTTCATCGCGACCGCAAACGACGTCTCCGCGCTGCCAGACTTCATCCGGGATCGGTTCCTGATCGTTGCGGTCGTCGCGCCGACGGGCGCCGACCTGGTCGCGCTCACGCGGCAAATCGCAGCCAAGGTCATCACGCCGCTGGGACTGCCCATGCCGGGCGACACGGCGTTGGCAGCGCTTGCGAGACACAATCCACGCCGGATCGCGCGCGTCCTGCGCCTGGCGCTGGGCTTTGCCGCCGCTCAAGGCCGCGACGTGCTCGTCCCCGCCGACGTGGTGGCGGCTGATGGCATCGCATCGGCGCAAGCCGCCCGTGCATCGATCGGGTTCATCCGCCCGAGGAAGGAGACAGAAGCAGATCGGGAGTGAGGTGAGATCGGGAATGCCCCCGGGAAGCCCAAAACGAATGGATCAGATCATGACGACCAAGACCGACGACACCAGCGGGAAGCCGCACGCGAAGCGAGAGATCGGCAGCCCCCTTCTGCCAGCTGGATCGGCAGGCGCTGTAACACGCTGGTATCCGACCCGCTGGCCGCGGATCGGCGGGAAGGCTCTGCAGCCACTCCCGTCAGGCGCCTTCACCGATGAGCGCTACCTCACAGCCTACAATCCCGGCAAGCTCGTCTTCATCTACGTTGCGGGTTCTGGCGAGGATCACAGCATGCCGACCGTCGCAACCGGCCTTCTTGGGCTCGCGCGGCGGCTCAAAATGCCCGTGCACAAGGTCTCCGTCACGGCGCAGGTCAATCTGCGCGACCGCCTGCGAGAGCTCAACGCCGACAGTTACGGCGCCCTGACCACCAGTCCCGACGGCTACCCATGCTCCGATCGTGGTTTCGACAACTGGGCGGCGCAGCATATCCTGCCCCGGAGCAAGCCGCTGAGCGGCTCACCCGTCGTGCTGGCCGAGCGTTGCCTCGCGGTTCGGCTGCCGGCTGATCTCTCGATTCGCGAGTTCGACAAGCGCCTGCATCACCGCATGCGCAACGCCGCGCTCAATCCCTGGCTCCGAAGCCATGCGGGTCATGTCCACTGCGATCTCATCGGGATCCCGCCGGAACAACTCCTGCGCGCGACCGCCTACGGGTTCGGCGAGGTCATGCGAGCGAGCGAGGCGCAGGAGTTCTACGTCTTTCGCCCGAAGAGCTTCGATGCAGACCGCCTCGTTCGTATCGCCGAAGTGATCATCCACGATCACGTCGTCCTGCCACGGACGAGGTCGGCACTCGCCTGGAAGTCGAAAGGGCAAGGCTTCGGAACGATGACCTGCAGCACCTGAGCGAACCTCGTCCCAAGACGGGTCAATGGATGGCGGTCTCAGATTCCGGGCTAGCGAGTTCCATTACTGGAGAGCCTCCGCCTGCTGCAGCCTTGCCGATCTCCGTTATCTGGCGTCCGTGAAGAGCCGTTCGATGAAGGCGACGGGCGGCGCGAGGCGGCCAGCAGCGGGCCCGCCACGCTGGCCCGCCTCAATCCTTGGCTGGATTCCGCAAGTCGATTGCAAGATCTGCGCCCTGCTGGGTATCGATCCGGCGCTGTTCAAGCTTGGGACGACCGCTTCCATGGCGGCACCAGCGCGTCATGACGCCACCCGCTCAGCACCAGAGTCTCCTGGCGATCGCGATCGCAGTGGATGCGGGCAGACGTCCAGAGCGAATAAAGCAGGTATCCATCTTAGATCTTTCCGGGACGGCGCGTGGCGCCGCCCCGGTCATGCGATCTGTCGTCAGCAAACGACACGAGCGGCCGACGCCGTCATCACTGCGCTAGAGAGTGTAGCGGCGAAACTTCTTCATCGCCTTGGCCAACTCAGCAGTGGTCGGTCTTTCGTACTTGCGTCCGACCGATCCTGGCGTGTGCCCGGTGATCGCGTCGCGATATCGCTCCTCGATGCCAAAGCTAGCAGCAATCGACTTCCAGGTGCCGCGCCAGCCGTGGTTCGGATCGACGTTTTTCCGGAGGGTGGCCTTACCGCGGATGAACGTGGCGACGCCCGAAGCCCGAACCTCGGAGGCATCTCGCGATGCGGTCTGGGTGCGACCGGACACCTCAGGTGGATCGATGAAGAGTGGACCCTTGCCGACGCTGCGGACGTAGTCGAGGAAGCCGATCTCGATGACGTGCTCGTGAATCGGAACGGTCCGGTCCTCATCCATTTTCGTCTTGAAGAGGTCCATGACCCACGTGCTGCCCTCCTTGCGGATATGTTCCGCCTCGAGGCTGACGAGTTCTTGGATGCGAGCACCCGAATAGGCCGCCAGCCAAGGCGTCCAACGGTTGCCCGCGGCGGACTTCGGATATCGGCCCCCCATCTCGACCGCGTTTGCGGCATCGAGGATCGAGACGATTTCCTCGTGAAGGAAGCGCCTCTCATGCTTCGATTTCGCGGCCCTGGGCAGTTTGATCTTCAGGCCTTGGATCGGATTGTCTTTGAGCCGTTTGCCGCCCTCATCGGTCATGGCGAAATTCAAGACCGACTGGACGGCGACGAGATCGTTATTCCTGGCCGTCTTCTTGCTCACGCCTTCCTGGGTCGTCCGGTGCTTGATCCACTCATCGACCTGATCGCGTGTCAGCGTCCGGTAGTCGGCATGGTCGGTGAAGGCCGACAGCTTCTCGATGGTCGACTTGTAGCGCCGTAGCGTCGATGGCTTCACGAACTCGAGCATCGCTTCGCGCATCGCCTCGAAAAGCTGCGCGATGCTCATTTCGCTGTCACCGCGCCGGGCCGGTGCATGCGCGACGCGCGAAGGCGCTGGGGTACCGTGCGGTGGCTCGAACGGGGGGAAGTATGGCGGCTTCTCCTCGTCGCTGAAGTCGCCTTCGAGCATGCGGCCAAGCGCCTTGCTCCCGGCGAGCTCCGCCCGGCGGAATTCCCAAAGGAGGTGAGGGCGGCTGGCGTCGTCGGACTGAACGCCCTTGAGAGCCAGGGCCGCATCAACGCGGGCGCCATAGCGGCTCTCAAGAGCCATCGCTTCCTTCTCAGCCGAAAAGACGCCCGGAACAACGGCTGCCAGAATCGCGATAAAATCGACCCCCTGTTCATCAAGAAGGCTTTCCAGCCACCCTACGAGGGCTGTCTGTTGATCGTCGGGACTGAGATGGGGGTATTCTGCAAGGAACCGGTCGAACTGGGCGTTCATCGCCTCGCGAGAGGTCACGGCCGAGCGATCGTCGATCTCGCTGATTCGCTCCCGGTACGCATCGGCCGACAGCGCGACCACCTGACGCTTCGAGAGCGACGTGGGACCGTCCTTGATCGCCTTCCAGTGCTGGAGCAGGGCCTCATGGGCTTCCGCGTACCGCAGGGCCGCCTCATCGGGGTCGGAGGTGCGGAGGCTGACTTCGACGTAGCCTGCGCTGATCGCGACAGGCGTGCGCCTGCCCGCGATGGGCAGGACGACGTGTCCGCGTGCCTTATCGGCGATTTCCGAGGGAACACGGACTTTGAGGAGCCAGTTGGCGCTGGATCCCCGCTTGATCGGTCTGGCCATACGTAGAGCCATTGAGTGAGCTTCCTGAGTGAGAGTGGATCTCACGGAAACCCTTGTTTTCACTTAACCCCCTGCGATCAAACAGGAAGAAAAGTGGTGCCCAGGAGAGGACTCGAACCTCCACGCCCTTGCGAGCGCCAGCACCTGAAGCTGGTGCGTCTACCAATTCCGCCACCTGGGCAACGGCGGTTCGTTTACGGAGGCGCTGCGGGACTGTCAACGGGCCCGCAGCGATTTGTTGGCGATCGTGCAAAATTCCTGTGACGGTCTTTTGAGACGCGCCGCCCCCATGACGGCTGCGCCGTGGTCTCATGCGGCCCAGCGCGCGGACGCGAGGGTAGCCTCGTAACCGAGCCCGGCCTGATCCGGCCCTGTCCTGAACGCTGCGACGAGGTCGTTGAGCTGTCCGATGCGGTTGGCGAGCGATCCGGCCGAGGCTGCGCTCTGTTCGGCCAGCGCGGCGTTCTGCTGGGTCATCTCGTCGAGATGCGCGACCGCCTGGCTCATCTCGTCGATGCCGTTGGCCTGCTCGCCCGAGGCGGCCGAGATGTCGGCGATGGTGGCGGCGACCTTGCGCGAGGCCCCGAGGATCTGCTCCAGCGCCTCGCCGGCCTGGCGGACGAGCTTCACGCCCTCGCCGACCTCGCTGTTGGAGGAGGAGATCAGCGCCGAGATGTCCTTGGCCGCCTCGCCGGAGCGCTGCGCCAGGGTGCGCACTTCCGAGGCGACGACGGCGAAGCCCTTGCCGGCATCGCCCGCCCGCGCCGCTTCCACCGCCGCGTTGAGCGCCAGCAGATTGGTCTGGAAGGCGATGTCGTCGATCACCCGGATGATGTCGGAGATCTTCTGCGAGGCGCTCTCGATGCGCGCCATGGCGTCGACCGCCTGGCCGGCGATGGCGCCGCCGGTCTGCGCCGCCCTCATCGCCTCGTCGGCGATCGCGGCCGCGTCGCGCGAGGCCTGGGCCGAGGCCTTGACCGAGGCCGCGAGCTCTTCGGTCGTGGCCGCGGTCTCTTCCAGCGAGGAGGCCTGCTCCTCGGTGCGCTTGGAGAGGTCGTCGGCACCCGTGTTGATCTCGCGGGCGGCCAGCCCGACATCCGCCGAGGTGACCTGGATCGTCTTCACCGTCGAGGAGAGCCGCTCGACCGTGTCGTTGATCGCGCCCTTGAGCTCGGCGAACTTGCCGCGATAGGCGGCATCGACCCGCACCGTCAGGTCGCCGCCGGCCACCGCCGACAGCGCGCGGGCGAACTCGCTGGTGGCGGAATCGACCACGGCATTGATCTCGTTGATCCCGGCAACGAGCTTCTGCATCTGCTCGTCGGCCTGGTCGATCTGCAGCCGCGCCGAGAAGTCTCCCGCGGCGGCCGCCGCCACGACCTCGCCGACATCCGACACGACCGCTTCCATCGACTGCGCCCGCGCCAGGCGTGCCGCCGCAGCGGCCTGCTCCTGCTGCTGCAGGATCGCGACCTTTTCGCTCGTCTCGCGCAAGACCGACACAGAACGCGCCATGGCGCCGATCTCGTCGCGACGCTGGGCATGAGGCACCTCGACGGCCGTGTCGCCCGCGATCAGCCGGTCCATGACGGCCCCGAGATCGATGAGCGGCTTGACGATGGCGCGTCGCGAGAAGGCGATCGCAGCAGCCACCGAGATGCCGAGCAGGACCAGCAGCGTCAGCGGAATCAGGACACGCATCCGTCCGCCATAGGCGGACGCCTCGGCTTCCACGGCGTCGCCGGCCTGCTCGTTCAGCCGGCTGAAGCCGCCGAGCTCCTCGATCAGAGCCGTGCGGTTGCGGCGGCTGGCCTCGCTGTTGCCCCAGGCGTCCGCGGCACGGCCGGAGACCTCCTGGGCGAGCTTGGCGGTCTCGGCGCGGATGCCGGCGAAGTCGGCGACCAGCTGGCCGATCTTGGCGGCCCGCTCCCTTTCGTCGGCCGGGACGATCGCGGTGAAGATCTTCAGGCGGTCGTTCAGCTGATGGAGCCCCTTCTCGATCGCAGCGGCCGCGTTCTTCGCCTCATTGGGGTTGCGGGCCATATAGGCCAGCCGCGAATCCTCGCTCAGCTGGTTGACCGCAACGTTCAGCCGCTCGGTCGCGAGCGCGATGTCGTTCTGCCGCGAGACGCGCTGGCCCATGCCCTCGATGCCCGAGAGGGCGACGAGGGCGAAGGCGAGGGCGATCGCCGCACCGGCGGCGACGATGCCGATCAGGCCCAGAATCTTGTTGCGAATGGATCTCACGACGAACCCTCAGCCTGACGTTGGGGAAGATGTCATGCAGTTTACTGCTGGGGACCTGAAGAACAGGTTAAGTAGAGATGGGGCGTCACAAGAACATCGGCGCAAAAGAGCGACTTTCGGTTTGCCGAATGCCTCAATTGCAGGCGCCGCTGCCCGATCCGGCGGCAGCCCAGCAGGTTTCGCCGCAGCATCGCAACCGGCGCAAGCACCTTTCCAGACAGGGGTGAAATGCTTTAGGAGCCATCCGAACCCGCGCGCATGAGGCCTGCCGACGATGGCGAACGACCTGTCCCCTCCGAGCCAGCAACTCGTCACGGTTTTCGGTGGCTCCGGCTTCGTCGGCCGTCATGTGGTGCGCGCGCTGGTGAAACGCGGCTATCGCGTCCGCGTCGCGGTTCGGCGGCCCGATCTCGCGGGTTTCCTGCAGCCGCTGGGCATGGTCGGCCAGATTCACGCGGTCCAGGCCAATCTGCGCTATCCGGACTCGGTCGCCGCCGCGGTCAAGGGCGCCGCCGCCGTCGTCAATCTCGTCGGCATCCTGCAGGAGGGCGGGCGGCAGAGCTTTGCCGGCGTGCAGGCCAACGGAGCCAGGGCGATCGCCCAAGCCTGTGCGGCCGCCGGCATCGCCCGCCTCGTCCAGGTCTCCGCGATCGGCGCCGATCGCGATTCGAAGTCCCTCTATGCCCGCAGCAAGGCCGAGGGCGAGGCCGCCGTGCTCGCCGCGGTTCCCGGTGCGGTGATCCTGCGGCCTTCGATCGTGTTCGGGCCGGAGGATGGCTTCTTCAACCGCTTCGCCGCGCTGGCGCGGGTGCTGCCGGCGCTGCCGCTGGTCGGCGGCGGGGAGACGAAATTCCAGCCCGTCTTCGTCGGCGACGTCGCGGAGGCGGTGGCACGCGGGGTCGACGGCGCGGTCGCGGGCGGACGGATCTACGAACTCGGCGGCCCGGAGGTGAAGAGCTTCCGCGAATTGCTGACCTATATCTGCGAGGTCACGGACCGCAAGCGCCTGCTGGTGCCGCTGCCGTTCCCGCTGGCCCGGATCCAGGCGCGAATCCTGGAGGTGGTCGACACGCTGACGCTGGGCCTGCTGCCGGACGCGATGAAACTGACACGCGACCAGGTGACGCTCCTCGAAAGCGACAATATCGTCTCGGCAGTCGCCGTGGCGGAGGGGCGCAGCTTCGAGGGGCTGGGCATCGCCCCGGTCTCGGTCGAGGCGATCGTGCCGTCCTATCTCTGGCGCTTCCGCAAGACCGGGCAGTTCGACACGGCCCGTGCCGATTGATTCGGTCGCAGACGAACGCCGCCGCGATGCCCGACCTGATCATCTATGACTGTGACGGCACGCTGATCGACACCGAGACGCTCTATGGCGAGGTCAGCCTCGACGCCTGCCATGCGCTCGGGCTGACCAGCTGGACCCTCGACCATTATGTCGACAGCATCGTCGACATCCCCTGGTCGGACGGCATCAAGATCATCGAGGCGGCGCATGGGCGCCCCCTGCCGGCCGATTTCGAGCAGCGGATCGAGGATGCCGTGGCAGCGCGGCTCGAGACGGAGCTGCGGGCCTTGCCGGGCGTGCGCGAGGCCGTGACGGCGATTGGCGGCCGCCGTTGTGTCGCGTCCTCCACGAGCCTAGCGCCACTGCGGCGCAACCTCGCCATCACCGGCCTGATCGAGCTGTTCGACCCGCACATCTTCTCCGCCTCGCAGGTCGCCCGCGGCAAGCCGCATCCGGACGTGTTCCTCCACGCGGCCGCCACCATGGAGACCGAGCCGCGATCCTGCCTCGTCATCGAGGATTCCGTGCCCGGCGTCCGGGCAGCGCTGGCGGCGGGCATGCGCGTCGTCGGCTTCACCGGCGTAGCCCATGACAAGGAGCGCACCGCCCGGCGCCTGGCCGAGGCCGGCGCCCTCACGGTGGTCGACGACTTCCGTCACTGGCCGGCGCTCGTGGCCGGGCTGCGCGCCTGAACGAGCCCGCGGCGGCGCTGGCCGCCTCAGAGCATGCTCGGCAGCACGCGATCCGGCGGCTTGTGGCCGTCCATGAAGGTCTTGATGTTGACGATGACCTTCTCGCCCATCTCGGCCCGGCCCTCATGCGTTGCCGAGCCCATATGCGGCAGCACCACGACGCGGTGCTGGCGCGCGAGTTTCAGCAGGCGCGGATTGACCGCAGGCTCGCTCTCGTAGACGTCGAGGCCCGCTCCGGCCAGTTCGCCCGCCTCCAGCATCCGCGACAGCGCCGTCTCGTCGACGACCTCGCCACGTGCGGTGTTGACCAGGATGGCATCCGGCTTGAGCAGCTTCAGCCGGCGTGCCGAGAGCAGGTGATAGGTCGCCGGCGTGTGCGGGCAGTTCACCGAAACGATGTCCATGCGCGCCAGCATCTGGTCGAGCGAATCCCAGTAGGTCGCGTCGAGCTTCTCCTCGATGCGGGCATCGAGCCGGCGGCGGTTGTGATAGTGGATCGAGAGCCCGAAGGCCGCCGCGCGTCGCGCCACGGCCTGGCCGATCCGGCCCATGCCGACGATGCCCAGCCGCTTGCCGGTGATGCGCCGCCCCAGCATCCAGGTCGGCGACCAGCCGGCCCATTCGTCGTCGGGGATGACGCGTGCGCCCTCGGCGATGCGCCGGGCGACGGCGAGGATCAGGGCGATCGTCATGTCGGCGGTGTCGTCGGTCAGTACGCCCGGCGTGTTGGTCACGGTGATGCCGCGCTGCACGGCGCTGGCGACGTCGATATTGTCGACGCCGTTGCCGAAATTGGCGATCAGCCGCAACTGGTCGCCGGCCTGCGCGATGATCTTGGCGTCGATCCGATCGGTGACGGTGGGAACGAGGACGTCGGCCGTCTTGACGGCCTCGACCAGGGCGGCCTGGCTCATCGGCGTGTCGTCGATGTTGAGGCGCGCATCGAACAGCTCGCGCATCCGCGTTTCGACCACGGCGGGCAGTTTGCGGGTGACGACGACGAGCGGCTTCTTCTTCGACATGGACGCCTCCTCCTCCGCTGCCTTGGCGCCCGCCGCCTTTTGGCCTCAACCCCTCATTAACCGCAGGGCTTCAGGAATGGGGCGGCAGGATCGCTCGGCTTCGCCCGTTCTCTAAGTGGCGTGACGACGGATGACAACATGACCCTTCGCTGGGGGGTACCCTGGCCGACGGGCGGTTGCTGGATGGAGATCGGACGGATGGTGGCGGCGAGACGGAGCGTTCTGGCGGGGCTGGCCCTGCTGGCGGCTATGATGGCGGCACCGCTCGCTCGGGCTCAGGACATGCAGGCGGGTCCGGTCACCGGCCTGCCGGTGCCGCGCTATGTCAGCCTGAAGACGGACCGCGTCAATCTGCGCGAAGGCCCCTCGAAGGAACACCGCACCCGCTGGGTCTATCAGCGCGCCGGGCTGCCGGTCGAGATCGTCGCCGAGTTCGAGACCTGGCGGCGCGTGCGCGATGCCGACGGGTCGGAAGGCTGGGTGCTCCACAGCCTGCTCTCGGGCCGACGGACGGCGCTCGTCGCGCCCTGGTCGAAGGCCAAGGGCGAGACCTTTCCGCTGCTTCGCGAGGCGGGGGAGGGCGCGGCGGTCGTCGCACGGCTCGAGCCTGGCGTGATCGCGAATGTCGCGTCCTGCGCCGGAAGCTGGTGCCGGGTGAGCATCGGCGGCACCGAAGGCTATCTGCGGCAGGATCGGCTCTGGGGCGTCTACCCCAACGAAAAGGTGGACTGATGCGCCGAGAGTCGCCTCACTGCGGCGAGGCGTCGATCTTGCGCAGCCGGACCACGACGTCGACACGGGCGATCTCGTAACCCGCGGGGGGCTCGGGCAGGGCCGCAACGTCGACCGCCTCGGCGGGAATGTCGATCACCGTGTTCTCGCCATCGACCACGAAGTGATGATGTTCGCTGCTGTCGGTGTCGAAGAACGTCTTGGCGCCGTCGATCGCCAGTTCGCGCAGCAGGCCGGCCTGGGTAAACTGGTGCAGCGTGTTGTAGATCGTCGCCAGCGAGACCGGGATCTTCTCCTTCATCGCCTCTTCGTAGAGCATCTCGGCGCTGATGTGCCGGTCGCCCCGGGCAAACAGGACCCAGCCCAGCGAGACGCGCTGCCGCGTCGGCCGCAGGCCGACCCGGCGCAGGCGCTGGCGGATGTCGTGGAAGGGGCAGCCCTTCCGAACGCTCGATCCATAGCCTGCATCCTGGGAAATCAGATCGCTCATCGCTGCCGGCGAAGCTCCCTCGAAGGTGGAACGGTTTGTCACCATCCTTGTTGAGAATGGATGTAAGCTTTCGCGGTCGGGCTCGCAAGCGCCCCCGGCCGGATGTGCGGCTTGCCGTCACCGTTCCCTGCGCTCTTTCGTTTGGGCGGGACGGCGTGTTAGGCACGGGCAGAGGGTCGCTCGAAGGCGGCCGGCATGGAGCGACACGGGATATGCAGCGGCAATCGTCTTTCAGCTACGAGGAGATCCTCGCCTGTGGCCGTGGGGAGCTGTTCGGGCCGGGCAATGCCCAGTTGCCGCTGCCGCCGATGCTGATGTTCGACCGCATCACCGAGATCGCCGAAGATGGCGGCCCCAACGGCAAGGGCCTCGTCCGCGCCGAGTTCGACATCAGGCCCGACCTCTGGTTCTTCGACTGCCACTTCAAGGGCGATCCGGTGATGCCGGGCTGCCTGGGCCTCGATGCGCTCTGGCAGCTCACCGGCTTCTTCCTCGGCTGGCTCGGTCTGCCGGGCCGCGGGCGGGCGCTCGGCGTCGGCGAGGTCAAGTTCGCTGACCAGGTGCTGCCATCAGTCAAGCAGGTCGTCTACGGCGTCGATTTCAAGCGCGTCTTCAAGTCCAAGCTCGTCCTCGGCATCGCCGATGGCTGGCTGGAGGCAGACGGCAAGCGCATCTACACGGTCAGCGACATGCGCGTCGGCCTGTTCAAACCCGAGGCGGTCTGAAGCGTTCGGGATCGCTTTGGAGGGCGCTCCGGGGCGATGCCTGCGGGGGAAAACCGCGGCGCCACCTTGCGCGCGGCGCCCGCGCGGTCCATTTGCGCGGGATCGACGAATGCGTGCCGGGCCCCGATCCGTCCGGCAAAGGCGCGATGAAGCCGGAGAAATGAGCATGAGACGCGTGGTGGTCACCGGGATGGGCATCGTCTCGTCCATCGGCAACAATACGCAGGAAGTGCTGTCTTCGCTGCATGAAGCGAAGTCCGGCATCTCCTTCATGCCGGATTTTGCGGAGCACGGTTTCCGCAGCCGCGTCGCGGGCGTTCCGACGCTCGACCCCTCGACCGTGCTCGACCGTCGCGCCATGCGCTTCCATGGCGGCGGCTCGGCCTGGAACCAGGTCGCAATGGAACAGGCCATCGCCGATGCTGGTCTCGAGGAAAAAGAGATCAGCCACGAGCGCACGGGAATCGTGATGGGCTCCGGCGGACCCTCGACCCGCGCCCTGATCGACGCCTACGACAAGGCGCGCGAGAGCGGTTCCTCCAAAAAGGTCGGCCCCTTCGCCGTGCCCAAGGGCATGTCCTCGACCGCGTCCGCCACACTGGCGACCTGGTTCAAGATCAAGGGCGTGAACTATTCGATCTCCTCGGCCTGCGCGACCTCCAATCACTGCATCGGCAATGCCTATGAGCTGATCCAGTGGGGCAAGCAGGACGTCATCTTCGCCGGCGGCTGCGAGGAACTGGACTGGACCCTGTCGGTCCTGTTCGACGCCATGGGCGCGATGTCGACCGACTACAACGACACGCCCGCGCGGGCCTCGCGCGCCTATGACGTCAACCGCGACGGCTTCGTCATCGCGGGCGGTGCCGGCGTCGTCGTGCTCGAGGAACTCGAGCACGCCAAGGCGCGCGGCGCCAAGATTTATGGCGAGATCGTCGGCTATGGCGCGACCTCGGACGGCTACGACATGGTCGCGCCGTCGGGCGAGGGCGCCGTGCGCTGCATGAAGATGGCGCTGCAAGGCGTCAACGCGAAGGTCGACTACATCAACCCGCACGGCACCTCGACCCCGGTCGGCGACGCCAAGGAGATCGAGGCGATCCGCGAGGTCTTCGGCGCCGGCGACAAGGCGCCACCGATTTCGGCGACGAAGTCGCTCACCGGCCATTCGCTCGGTGCCACCGGTGTGCAGGAGGCGATCTATTCGCTGCTGATGCTCAACAACGACTTCATCTGCGAGAGCGCCCATATCGACGAACTCGACCCGGCCTTCGCCGACATGCCGATCGTGCGCAAGCGCATCGACAATGCGGGCCTCGGCTGTGTGCTCTCGAACTCCTTCGGGTTCGGCGGCACCAACGCCACCATCGTGATGAAGAAGCTCGAGGCCTGAGGGCGGAACCCATGCTGTTCATGGTGATCGAGCATTTCGACCAGGCGCGGGTGAAGGAAATCTACGCCCGCTTCCACGAGAAGGGCCGGATGATCCCGGACGGCCTGACCTATGTCGACAGCTGGATTTCCGCCGACTTCGCGCGCTGCTTCCAGGTGATGCAGTGCGACGACGTCACCAAGCTGCAGGAGTGGGTGCTGGAATGGGGCGATCTCGCGCGCTTCGAGATCGTGCCGCTGGCGTCGTCGAAGGACACGGCCGCGGCGGTGAAGAAGCACTTGTAGCGTGACGGGTCGTGTCTAGACGGTTATAAGGCTTGTCTAGACGGAGGTGCCGGGATGGCTTTTCATATTCGCGATCCAGAGGCCGACCGTGCTGTGCGGGAACTGGCGGCGCGTAAAGGCGTCAGCCTGACCGACGCGGTCAAGCAGGCCGTTCAGAACGAGCTTCTCCAAATGGACCAGAACGTTCCGTTTCTGGAGCGCATACGGGATTTGCAGCAGCGCGTCGCAGCCTACCCAAAAACCGGGTTGAAAGCCGATAAGGCGTTCTACGACGAGCTGTCGGGCGACATTTAGCATGTATGTCGATGCCTCGGTCATTGTCGCTGTGCTTCTCGAAGAAGCTGGTTTCGAACAGTTCGGGACGCCGCTGACAGGCCCTGATCGGCGTTTCACCTCGCCGCTGGCGATCTATGAGGCGACCGTCGCCCTGGTACGGGTGCGCGGCGTCGCGGTCGATCTCGCCAGGGAGACGGTGCTGGAGTTTCTGGCGCGGGGCGCGATCAGCGTCGGGCCTCACGAAGCTGCGCACGCGGATGGCGCACTCGCTGCGTTCGACCGTTTCGGCAAAGGTCGGCACCCGGCTGCGCTCAACATGGGCGATTGCTTCGCCTATGCGGCTGCGCAACTCGCCGGAGCATCGATCCTCTTCAAGGGTAACGACTTCAGCCAGACCGACCTGCCTTCCGCTCTCCCTTATTCCTGACGCCAGAACCGAACGGTCCCCATGCTCCCCCTGATGCACAACAAGCGCGGCCTCGTCATGGGCGTCGCCAACCAGAACTCGATCGCCTGGGGCATCGCGCGCACCCTGCACGCCCATGGTGCGCAGATGGCCTTCACCTATCAGGGCGAGGCGCTCGGCAAGCGGGTCAAGCCGCTGGCGGAGAGCGTCGGCTCGACGCTGGTCCTGCCCTGCGACGTCGAGGACATCGCCACGGTGGATGCGACCTTCGCCGCGCTCGACGCAGCCTGGGGCGGCGATCCCGAGCGCAACACGCTCGACTTCGTCGTCCACGCCATCGGCTTCTCCGACAAGAACGAACTCAAGGGGCTCTATGCCGACACCAGCCGGGAGAACTTCTCCCGCACCATGGTGATCTCCTGCTTCTCCTTCACCGAGGTGGCGAAGCGGGCGGCGGAGCGCATGCCGAAGGGCGGCAGCATGATCACGCTGACCTATGGCGGCTCGACCCGGATCATGCCGAACTATAACGTCATGGGCGTGGCCAAGGCCGCGCTTGAAGCCAGCGTGCGCTATCTCGCCGGCGACTACGGCCCGCGCGGCATCCGCGTCAACGCGCTCTCGCCCGGGCCGGTGCGGACGCTGGCCGGCGCCGGCATCTCGGATGCGCGCGCGATGTATTCCTGGCAGCGGGCCAATTCGCCGCTGCGCAAGTCGGTCTCGCTCGATGAGATCGGCGGCTCGGCGCTGTACTATCTCTCCGATCTCTCGGGCGGCGTCACCGGCGACGTGCACCATGTCGATGCCGGCTATCACATCACCTCGATGCCGGTGTTGGACGGGTTGCGCGCTGCCGATCAGGGCGACTGAGGGAACCCGCGCCGGCTCCGTCGGGTTGCTCTCCGGCAATCAGGAGAGCTGCGATGGTGACGGTCAGGTATGAAATCGTCGAGCATGACGGCGGCTGGGCCTACAAGGTCCAGGATGTGCTCTCGGAGACCTATCCTTCCCACGACGCCGCGCTGAAGGCGGCGAACGACGCGGCGGCGCGCCAGACCCTCGCCGGCACGACCGACGGCATCGTCTATCAGGACGAGCAGGGCCGTTGGCACGAGGAACTCGCCGATGGGCGCGACCGTCCCGCGACCCGTGTGGTGGATGAGCCTTCGGCCTGAGGACGCAGCGGCCCGCCGCTGCTCAGCGGGCGGTGAAGAAGGTCAGCAGCACCTTTTCGTTCTCGCCGAGCAGGCAGAGGAAGCGGCGCGGCTTGTCCGAGCGGTCGGTCCGCAGATAGGCCTCGGCCATGATGATGCGCGTGACCGGCGTGTCCTCGACCTTCGTCTCAGCGACGGCGATCGTGGCACCGTCCTCGTCGACATAGATGTCCTTGATCTCGGGCTCGCGTGCCGAGAGCGTGCTGAGCGCCGCGTTCTTGCACAAGGCGACCGCCGGCGAGGCCGGCTTCTCGGCTTGTGCGCCGGAGGTCGGGCCCGCGGTCTGCGCCTGCGCCGTCGCGGCAAGCAGGGCAGCAGCGAGCAGGGTGGTCGGAAACAGGCGGATCATGGCGGGGCCTCTCGGGAGCGGGTGCTGTCCAACGCCCGAGAGGTCGATTGGTTCGCGCTCAGCCGTGCAGGGCGTCCGCGATCGTCGTCGCGAAGGGCGTCGTCGGGCGGCCGATCAGGCGCGAGAGCGTAAGGCTGTCGTCGTTGAGCGCGCCCTTGGCGGCGGCCGCATCGGAATCGGCGAGCAGGGCGGCGAGGCCTTCGGGCAGGCCCGCACTAAGGAGCGCCCCGCGATAATCGGCCTCGGGCATGTCGACATACGGGACCGTCTTCCCGGCCTGGCGCGACAGTTCCGCTGCGAACTCGGCCAGGGAATAGGAGGCGTCGCCGGCCAGTTCATGCACGAAGCGCGGCGCCTGATCGCCGATCAGCGCAACCGCTGCGGCCTCGGCATAGTCGATGCGGGCGGCGCTCGCGATGCGGCCGTCCCGGGCGCTGCCGATGAAGGCGCCGTGGGCCAACGCGGGCGGGATCGAGGCGGCGTAGTTCTCCGTGTACCAGCCATTGCGCAGCAGGCTGTAGGGCAGGCCGCTCTCGGCCAGCGCGGTCTCGGTCTGGCGGTGCTCTTCGGCGAGGCCCAGCGGCGAGATGTCCGCGCGCAGCACGCTGGTATAGGCGCTGCGAGCGACGCCCGCCTGCCTGGCGGCCGCAATCGCATTGCGGTGCTGGCCCAGGCGCTGGCCGATGGCGTTCGACGAGATCAGCAGCAGGCGCTCGACCCCGGCGAAGGCGGCTGCCAGTTCCTGCGGCTGGTCATAGTCGCCCTGGCGAACGGCGACGCCGGCGGGGAACAATCCGGCAGCCTTGCCGGGGTCGCGGACGATGGCCACGACGGCGGCAGCGCCGACGCGCGCCGCCAGGGCCGCAACCGCGAGGCGGCCGAGCTGGCCGCTGGCGCCGGTGACGGCATAAACAGGATGGGACATGGAACTCTCCGGTCTCTTATGGTAACTCGGTCTCAGATAGAGACTGGTCGGCCTTGCCGGAAGACGGCACTTTCGCGTCACCAGGTTACCGTGAAGGAACCCGATGGATGCCTGCAAGGCGCTCGGCGCCAAATTCGAGCTCTGGCAGACAGCGGGTCTCGATCCCGACCGCTGCCCGGTTCGCGGGCTGCTGGACCAGATCGGCGACCGCTGGTCGACCCTGCTGCTCTGTGCGCTCGCCGTTGGCCCCCGGCGGTTCAGCGCGTTGCACCGCCTGATCCCGGACATCTCCAAGCGGATGCTGACGCAGACCCTGCGGACCCTGGAGGCGGACGGCCTTGTCCACCGCGACGTCCGGCCGACCGTCCCGCCCAGCGTCACCTATTCGCTGACACCGCTCGGGCGCAGCTTCGCCGGCCCGCTGCTCGGGCTGGTCGAATGGGCGGAGACGCATTTCCCGGCGGTGCTGCAGACGCGGGCGGAAACGAAAAGGGCCGCCTGAGGGGCGGCCCTTGATCGCATCGTCGAAGTCCGGAAGGCTCGCTCAGAGGCCGAGCTTCTTCTTGCGCTGGCCGAGCGTGCGCAGGCGCAGCGCGTTCAGCTTGATGAAGCCGGCCGCATCGCGGTGGTCATAGGCGACGGCGCCTTCCTCGAAGGTGACGAGGTCCTGGTCGTAGAGCGAGTAGGGGCTGGAGCGGCCGATGACGTGGACACCGCCCTTGTAGAGCTTGAGGCGGACCTGGCCGGCGACGAACTCCTGGCTCTTGTCGATCAGCGCCTGGAGCATCTCGCGCTCCGGCGAGAACCAGAAGCCGTTATAGATCAGCTCCGCATATTGCGGCATGATCTGGTCCTTGAGATGGGCCGCGCCGCGGTCGAGCGTGATCGACTCGATGGCGCGGTGCGCGACGGCCAGGATCGTGCCGCCGGGCGTCTCGTACATGCCGCGCGACTTCATGCCGACGAATCGGTTCTCGACCAGATCGAGCCGGCCGATGCCGTTGTCGCGGCCGAGCTCGTTGAGCTTCGCCAGCAGCGTCGCCGGTGACATCTTCACGCCGTCGATCGCGCAGGCATCGCCGGTCTCGAAGTCGATGCTGACGATGGTCGGCTTGTCGGGCGCGTCCTCGGGCGAGATCGTGCGCGAGTAGACGTAATCGGGAACCTCCTGCGCCGGGTCCTCGAGCACCTTGCCCTCGGAGGAGGCGTGCAGGAGGTTGGCGTCGACCGAGAAGGGCGCCTCGCCGCGCTTGTCCTTGGCGATCGGAATCTGGTGCTGTTCCGCGAAGGCGATGAGCTGCTCGCGCGAGCGCAGATCCCATTCGCGCCAGGGCGCGATCACGACGACGTCGGGCTTCAGTGCGTAGGCGGTGAGCTCGAAGCGGACCTGGTCGTTGCCCTTGCCGGTGGCGCCGTGGGAGATGGCGTCGGCGCCGAGCCTCTCGGCGATCTCGATCAGCTTCTTGCCGATCAGCGGCCGCGCGATCGAGGTTCCCAGCAGGTAGACGCCCTCATAGGCGGCATTGGCGCGGAACATCGGGAAGACGTAGTCGCGGACGAACTCCTCGCGGAGATCCTCGATGAAGATGTTCTCCGGTTTGATGCCGAGCAGCAGCGCCTTGTCGCGCGCCGGACCGAGTTCCTCGCCCTGGCCGAGATCGGCGGTGAAGGTGATGACCTCGCAGCCATAGGTGGTCTGCAGCCACTTCAGGATGATCGAGGTGTCCAGGCCCCCGGAATAGGCGAGCACGACCTTTTTCACGCTTTTCTCGATCATCTGGGCATCATCCTGCTGTTGCGGCATGGCGGTCGCGAAAGGCCGCTTTTCGAACGCAATGGCGCACTATCCCAGCACCGGGGGCGACGCAATCGGAACCTTTTGATCGATCGCGCGTCCCCGCCTGATGGATGGGTGTTGATGACTCAGGCAGATGACGCTTGGGCATCCCGCTGCGTCTTGCGGTCGCGTGGCAGGAAGCTCACCTTCCTGGGGCGCGACGCCACACCGACCCGACTGCTCCGGAGGCCGAATGCCGAACCGTCCTGTTCTGGACTTCTGGTATGAGTTCGCATCCCCCTATTCCTTTCTGACCGCGCTGCGGATCGAGCCTCTTGCGGAGGCCGCGGACGTGAGCATCCGCTGGCGGCCCTTTCTGCTCGGCCCCATCTTCGCGGCCCAAGGCTGGTCGACCTCCCCCTTCACGCTCTTTCCCAGCAAGGGGCGCTATATGTGGCGCGACGTGGAGCGCCGCGCCGGGCGAGAGGGGCTTGCGCTGGTCCGGCCCGAGACCTTTCCGCAGAACTCCCTGATCGCCGCGCGGCTGGCGCTTGCGGGTCGCGAGGCAGGCTGGCTGCCGGCCTTCTCGAAGGCGCTGTTCCGCGCCGGCTTCGGCGAAGGCCGCAATATCGCGGAAGAGGCCGTTCTGAATGCGGCCCTGAAGCAGGCAGGTGCCGATCCGGGCGTCGCCTTTCCCGCCTCGCGTGGGGAGGACGTCAAGGGCCGCCTGCGCGCCGAGATCGAATACGCCAAGTCGATCGGCATCTTCGGTGCGCCGACCTTCGTCACCGAGGATGGCGAACTGTTCTGGGGCGACGATCGGCTGGAAGAAGCGCTGGACTGGGCCCGGCACGGCCGCTGATGGATCAGGGGCTGGCGCTGCCGCCGCCCGTCGGCCGCGCCCAGGGCCCCCGGGCGGCCGGATCGACGCCCGCAGCCGATTCGGCGACCATCGTCTGCAGGTCCTGCCGCTCGGCGATGCGCGGAGGATGCGGCGGCATCGCCGGCATCCGGCCGCCGGCCGTCTGCACCAGCGCCTGCACGCGCTTCGTCACGGAGGGGTGGGTCGAGAACAGGTCGGCGAAATCGTCGGGGTCGTTCTCGAAGCACATGTCCATAACGCCCGACGGCACGCCCTCGATATCGGCACGCCCGGCGATCTTGAGCAGGGCGGAAATCATCGCGTCGGGGTTCTTCGTGAGCTCGACCGCCCCCGCATCGGCCAGATACTCCCGCGAGCGGGACAGCGACAGCCGGATGATCACGGCCAGGAACCACGCCAGAGCGATCACGGCGAAGCCGATCAGAATGGCGACGCCGCCGCCCTTCCTGGAATCGTCGGAAGACATCCGGATCCGGCTGCGCGACAGGCCGCGGAAGATGATCTCGCCGACGAGCGAGATGACGCCGGCGATGACGACGGCGATGATCATCAGCCGGACGTCGCCATTGCGGATATGGGTCAGCTCATGGGCGAGCACGGCCTCGACCTCGGCGTCGTTGAGCTGGGCCAGCAGGCCGCTCGTGACCGTGACCGTGAACTGCTTGTCGTTGACGCCGCTGGCGAAGGCGTTCAGCGCCTCGCTCTCGACGATGGCGAGCTTGGGCACGGTCAGGCCGCGCGAGATGCAGAGATTCTCGAGCATCCGGTAGAGCTTGGGGTTGTCCTCGCGGGACAGGCCCTTGGCGCCCGAGACGGCGCCGATCAGCCCGACATTGATGCGAAAGCCGATGAAGACCCATGCGCCGGCGGCGAGCGTCGTGAAGGGCAGCCAGCGCCAGAAGGTCCGCCCGGCCTCGGCATAGGCGGTCGTCCCGCGCGGAACGCCCCCATAGCCGTAGCCCACCAGCAGCAGGCCCCAGACCGTGACATAGACGAGCAGGAACAGGCCGGCGATCAGGAAGCTCGACCTGATCCGGTTGTTGCGCATGTGGCTGTAGAGCCCGAAGGCCTGGCCCAGCATCGCCGCCGCCCCGTTCGCCGCCTGCGGCGTCGCTTCAGAACTTCACGCTCGGTGCCACCTCGATCTGGGCCCGCGCGGTTTCGCCGACATCGAAGAACTCGCGCTGGCTGAATCCCATCTGGGGCGCGAAGAGCACGGCCGGGAAGGCCTGGATCGCTGCATTGAACTCGCTGACGGCGTTGTTGAAGAAGCGCCGCGCCGCGGCGAGCTTGTCCTCGACATTGCCGAGATCGACCTGGAGCTGCTGGAAATTCGCGCTCGCCTTGAGGTCGGGATAGGCCTCGCCCAGGGCCAGCAGCCGCCCGACCGCGCCGGATAATTGCTGCTCGGCCGCCGCCTTGTCATGGACGCTGGTGGCGCCCTGGGCGGCGTTGCGCGCCGAGATCACCGCATCGAGCGTCGTCTTCTCATGCGTCGCATAGCCCTTCACCGTCTCGACGAGATTGGGGATCAGGTCGTGGCGCTGCTTCAACTGCACATCGATGTCGGCGAAGGCCTGGTTGACGCGCTGCCGCATCGCCACGAGGCCGTTATAGGTCATGATCAGATAGACGGCGATCGCGGCGATCAGCCCCAAGACAACCCAGCCCATGGCATGCTCCTCAAGCGCAGGCGAAATCCGACATCAGCGTGGCATGAAGGGGGGGCAGGGGGAAGCGCCCTTCCGAGCCCATCTTGTCCTCTCGACGTCATCGGTACCCTTGGAATGGCCTGCTATCCACATTCCACGCAACCGTTACGTCCTTTATTAACTGTCGCTGCGTCATCCTGACAGGCGTGATGTCAATCCGACTCACCGCCGCCCAGGCCGAGACGACCATGAAGATTCCCTTTTTCCGCTCCCGTTCGGACCAGTCCGGCGAATGGGCGGCCATTCGACGCTCCCAGGCGGTGATCGAATTCGCTCTCGACGGAACCATTCTCGACGCCAACGAGAACTTCCTGAAAGCGGTTGGCTACACACGCGAAGAGGTGGTGGGGCAGCATCACCGGATGTTTGTCGAGGAAAGTGAACGCAACTCAAAGGATTACGTGGCGTTCTGGGCGATGCTCAATCGGGGCGAGCCGATCGAGGTTCCATGCCTTCGGATGGCGAAGGGCGGGCGCCGGATCTGGCTCCTGGCCAATTACACGCCCATCCTGAACGGCAGCGGCAAGCCGTTGAAGATCGTCAAGTTCGCGAGCGACATCACCGCTCGCCGCGAGGCAATGGCAAACCTCGAAGGCCAGATCGCGGCCATCCGCAAGTCGCAGGCGGTGATCGAGTTCGATCTCGGCGGCCATATCCTCGACGCCAACGACAATTTCCTCGCCGCCGTCGGCTACAGTCTCGCTGAGATCAAGGGGAAGCATCATCGCCTCTTCGTCGATTCGGCCGAGCAGGGCGGTGAGACCTATCGTCGATTCTGGGAGAAGCTGGGACGCGGCGAGTTCGACGAGGGACAGTATCGCCGGCTCGGCAAGGGCGGCCGGGAGATCTGGCTGCAGGCGACCTACAACCCGATCTTCGACGCCATGAGCAAGCCCTGCAAGATCGTGAAGTTCGCCACCGACATCACCGCCAACAAGCAGGTGCAGGATACGCTCCGCGCGGCCGTCGCTGACACCCGCGGCGTCGTGAATGCCGCCATGGTGGGCGATCTCACCAGACGGGTCCCGCTGCAGGGCAAGACGGGCGAAATCGCGGAACTCTGCGGCGGCGTCAACGAACTGGTCGAGGCTTTCGCCGACGTCATTGCGACCGTTACCGCGATCGCGCAGCAGGTGATCACCGGGACCGACCGCATCAGCCTGGGCAGCCGTGATATGGCCAGTCAGGCGGAGGAGCAGGCCAGCAGCCTGGAGGAGACCGCCGCCACGACCGAGGAACTGGCGGCATCGGTCAAGCGGAGCGCCGGTCGTGCGCAGGAGGCGAGGAGCCTCGGCGAGGCTGCCAGTGGCATCGCCAACCGTGGCGGCGGGATCGTCGGCGAGGCGGTGGGGGCGATGGAACGGATCGAGAAGGCTTCGGGAGACATCGCCGAGATCGTCACCGTGATCGACAACATCGCCTTTCAGACCAACCTGCTGGCGTTGAATGCGGCGGTCGAGGCCGCGCGCGCCGGCGATGCGGGCAAGGGCTTTGCGGTGGTGGCCTCCGAGGTCCGTGCCCTCGCTCAGCGCTCGAGTGACGCCGCCAACGACATCAAGGCGCTGATCGCGAATTCGACGCAGCAGGTCACCACCGGAGTCAGGCTCGTCACGGATGCCGGCGCTGCGCTGGCGGAGATCGTCGGATCTTCGACCAGCGTGGCCGCGGCGCTGGCCGACATCTCCAGCGCCTCGAACGAGCAGGCCAGTGGCATCGAGGAGGTCGCCAAGGCGGTCGCGCATATGGACGACATGACCCAGCGCAACTCCTCCATGGCCGAGCAGAGCGCGGGCGTGGCCCGCGAACTGCAGCAGGCCACCGGCAAACTGAAGCGGATGGTCGAGCGTTTCACCGTTGCCGGCGTCCCGGCCCGGAAGCTTGAATCCGGCGTGACGGCCGAAATCACGAAAGTCGCCCCGCATACGGCGCCGGTCCGTGGCAGCACTGCCCATGCCACCTTGCGTCCGCAGGCGCGGCGCGTGGCCGGCGGGGCCGCTTCCGGGTGGTCGGAGTTCTGAGGCGCATCGTCCCAAGCAACGGAGCGGCGGCCGGGATGCCCACCTCCGGCGCAGCTTTCCGTTGAAACGCCCGCTGTAGCGATCGCTCCGCCACGGATCGGCAGGGCCGTGATCGCCGCTGCCGCCCGTGAGTCCGGCCGATTGGCAGACCAGCACCGAGCGTGATGGCCGCGACATTCCCGGCTCGACCACCGAGAACAGGCTGGTGGAGAGATGACTCGTCGGCCTTCGCCCTTGCCCCGTCGGCGGATTTCCACTACATCGCGCCTGTCCGAAGGGCCGTGATCGATCACAGCCGGGGGCGGCCTTTCCGGCCGGCTCCCGTTTCGTGTTTGGGCGGATCGTTCGGATGCGGATGCAGAACCGGCGGCCTTGCGCCGTTCGCCCTGCCCGGCGCTTCGAGCGCGGGCATGGCGGCCAGCCTCTGACGAGGCGCCGACGGGAGCATCCGGCCTGCAACACCAACCCAAACGGGCGCTTGCCGGACATCCGCGGGAGACGCGGCCGGCGTCAGGAGAATGCATGTCAGCCGTAGAAAGCTTTTCGGGCCGCGAGGATTTCGCCGCCCTTCTCGAGGAATCCTTCGGTCAGAACGAAGCCCTCGAAGGTTCCGTCATCAAGGGCAAGGTCGTCGCCATCGAGAAGGATATGGCGATCATCGACGTCGGCCTGAAGACGGAAGGGCGCGTCGCGCTCAAGGAATTCAACGGCCCCGGCCGTGACCAGGACATCAAGGTCGGCGACGAGGTCGAGGTCTATCTGGACCGGATCGAGAACGCGCTCGGCGAAGCCGTCATCTCGCGCGACAAGGCGCGTCGTGAAGAGAGCTGGGTCAAGCTCGAGAAGGCCTTCGAGGCTCGCGAGAAGGTCTCGGGCGTCATCTTCAACACCGTCAAGGGCGGCTACACCGTCGATCTCGACGGCGCCGTGGCCTTCCTGCCGCGTTCGCAGGTCGACATCCGTCCGATCCGCGACGTCGGCCCGCTGATGGGCCAGCCGCAGCCCTTCGAGATCCTCAAGATGGATCGCCGCCGCGGCAACATCGTCGTGTCGCGCCGCACCGTCCTCGAAGAGACCCGCGCCGAGGCTCGTTCCGAGCTGGTCGCCTCGCTCGAAGAGGGCCAGGTCATCGACGGCGTCGTCAAGAACATCACCGAATACGGTGCGTTCGTTGACCTCGGCGGCATCGACGGCCTGCTTCATGTCACCGACATGGCCTGGCGTCGCGTCAACCATCCGTCCGAGGTCGTGACCATCGGCCAGACGGTCAAGGTCAAGATCATCAAGATCAACCAGGACACGCACCGCATCTCGCTCGGCATCAAGCAGCTGCTCGCCGATCCGTGGGATGGCATCGCAGCGCGTTACCCGGTCGGCGCGCGCCTCAAGGGTCGCGTCACCAACATCACGGACTACGGCGCCTTCGTCGAAGTGGAGCCGGGCATCGAGGGCCTCATCCACGTCTCCGAGATGTCCTGGACCAAGAAGAACGTCCACCCCGGCAAGATCGTCTCGACCTCGCAGGAAGTCGACGTCGCGATCCTCGAGGTCGATCAGGTCAAGCGTCGCATCTCGCTGGGCCTCAAGCAGACCCTGCGCAACCCCTGGGAGGTCTTCGCGGAGACCCATCCGAGCGGTTCGACGGTCGAGGGCGAGGTCAAGAACAAGACCGAGTTCGGCCTGTTCCTGGGTCTCGAAGGCGACATCGACGGCATGATCCATCTCTCGGATCTCGACTGGAACCGTCCGGGCGAGCAGGTCATCGAGGAATACAAGAAGGGCGACATGCTGCAGGCTGTCGTTCTCGATGTGGACGTCGAGAAGGAGCGCATCTCGCTCGGCCTGAAGCAGCTCGGCGGCGATCCCTTCGTGGATGCCGGCGAGTTCAAGAAGGGTCAGGTCGTTACCTGTGAGGTGATGGAGGTCAAGGAAGGCGGTCTCGACGTCAAGATCACCGGCACCGACATGACCACCTTCATCAAGCGCGCCGAGATCGCCCGCGACCGCCAGGAGCAGCGCCCCGAGCGCTTCGCCGCTGGCGAGAAGGTCGATGCCCGCGTCGTGCTCTTCGACAAGAAGGCCCGCAAGATCCAGGTCTCGATCAAGGCCCTGGAAATGGCCGAGGAGAAGGAGGCGATGGCGCAGTACGGCTCCGCCGACTCCGGCGCCTCGCTCGGCGACATCCTGGGCGCCGCCCTCAAGAAGGCGACGACCGACAAGAAGTGATCGTTCGGCCGCGACAGCGGCCGGATCGTCCAGCAGCCCGCGCGGAGCGATCCGCGCGGGCTTTTGTTTCGGACCACCTTGTCATTCCGGGGCGGCCCGCAGGGCCGAACCCGGAACCCACGACGGGATGATCCCTGATCGCCGCCGATGGGACACGCTCGCCCAGGCGCGGATTCCGGGTTCTTCGCTGACGCGAGGCCCCGGAATGACACCCGGATCGGGCACGTGAGATAGGAAACGCCATGACCACCGCCGCCATCGGCATCGATTTTGGCACCACCAACAGCGTCGTCGCGCTCGCCGGCGCCGACGGCTCGGTGACGACGCGCTCCTTTGCGACGAAGCAGGGCGCCGTCGACGCCTATCGCTCGGCTCTGATGTTCTGGCGCGAGGGGCGCCCGCCCGCGACGCGCATCGCCCATGTCAGCGGGCCCGACGCGCTCGACATGGCACTCGGGATGACCACCGAGCACCGCTTCCTGCAGTCGCTCAAGACGCATCTCTCCAGCCGTGCCTTCCAGGAGACGCGGCTCTTCGGCAAGCTGTTCCGGCTCGAGGATTTGATCGGCGTCTTCCTTGCCGACCTCGTCGCGGGCCTCGACGGTCTGGCCTCCAGGCCGCTGGTCTCCGGCCGGCCCGTCGTCTTCGCCGGCGAGCGCCCCGACGAGGAACTGGCACTCGGCCGGCTGAAGGCCTCCTATGCCGGGGCCGGCATGCCGCAGGTCGACTTCGCCTATGAGCCGCTCGGCGCCGCCTACTGGTACGCCCGCGAGCTGAAGCGGCCTCAGACCATGCTCGTCGCCGATTTCGGCGGCGGCACCAGCGACTTTTCAGTCATGCGCTTCGAGCCCGGCCCAGCCGGGCGGCTGGAGGCGACGCCTCTCTCTCATGCCGGCGTCGGCGTTGCCGGCGACACCTTCGACTACCGCATCATCGAGCACGCGATCTCGCCCCGTCTCGGCAAGGGCACGCAGTATCGTTCCTTCGGCAAGCTGCTGCCGATCCCGGCCCATTACCACGCCGCCTTCGCGCAATGGCACCGGCTCTCGCTGATGAAGAGCCGCGAGACCATGGCCGAACTCAAGGCCCTGATCCGCGAGGCCGTCGAGCCGGATAAGCTAGAAGACCTGCTCACCGTCATCGAATACGACCTCGGCTATGAACTCTACCGGGCCGTCTCGGCGGCCAAGATCGCGCTGTCCGGCGCGGACGAGACGGTGCTGCGCTTCGAGCAGACCGGCATCGCCATCGAGCGCCGCATCACCCGCGCCGACTTCGAGAGCTGGATCGCGCAGGATGTCGCCGCCATCGAGGCCGCGCTCGACAGGGCGCTGACGGAGGCCCATGTCGCCGCCGGGTCGATCGAGGCTGTCTTCATGACCGGCGGCACCTCTCATGTGCCGGCTGTGCGGGCGCTCTTCGACCGGCGTTTCGGCCCGGACCGCATTCATGTCGGCGATGCCTTCCGCTCGGTCGCCAGCGGCCTCGCGCTCCTCGCGCTCGATCGGGCGCGCGACCCTGTCGCGGTCTGAGCGGCGCGCATCACCTTGCCCCGCTGACGGTGCGGAGCTACATCACGGGCGCGGAGCGCGGCGCCCTCGCCATCCTCTCCAAGCGGCTGCCAGACCGCGCCAACCGACAGGAGCGCCTTGATGTCGTCCGATGCCGACCTGCTCGCCGACCGTCGCAATCTGCGCCGCAAGGTCACGCTGTGGCGCCTGCTGGCCGTGGTCGGCGTCATTGGCGCGGCGGTGGTCGCCGGCTTGGCCTGGACCGGCCGCACCCCCGGTTCGCTCTCGCAGGCGCATATCGCCCGTGTCACGATCTCAGGCTTCATCTCGGGTGATCGCCGGACGCTCGACCTCGTGAAGTCGCTCGAGGAGAGCCGGGCCGCAGCCGTCATCGTCCGCATCGACAGCCCCGGAGGCACCGTCAGCGGCTCGGAGGCGCTCTATGATGCGCTGCGCCGCCTCGCGGCGAAGAAGCCGATGGTCGCCGTGGTCGACGGGCTGGCCGCGTCGGGCGGCTATATCGCCGCCATCGGCTCGGACCGGATCGTCGCACGCCAGACCTCGCTCGTCGGCTCGATCGGCGTGCTGTTCCAGTTGCCGAACGTGTCGCAATTGCTCGACACCGTCGGCGTCAAGGTCGAGTCGATCAAGTCCAGTCCCCTGAAGGCCGCGCCGAGTGGCTTCGAGCCGACCTCGCCGGAGGCGCGTGCCGCACTGCAGCGTGTCGTCGACGACAATTACGAATGGTTCAAGCGCACCGTCCGCGAGCGACGCAAGCTCGCCGAGCCCGAGATCGCCGTCGTTTCCGACGGGCGCGTCCATACCGGCCGGCAGGCTGCAACGCTCAAGCTCGTCGACGAGATTGGCGGCGAGCCGGAGGCGATCGCCTGGCTCGAGCGCGAGAAGGGCGTCGCGAAGGGGCTGCGCGTGCGCGACTGGCGCCGCACCAGCGAGTCCTCCGCCCTCGGCCTCTGGAGCCTGAGCGAAGCGATGGCACGGGCTGCCGGGCTGGACACGCTCGCCGCGGTTCTGGCGCGCGCCGCGGACCAGCCACTCGGTTTGCGGCTTGACGCGCCTTTGGCGCTCTGGCAGCCTGCAATCGAAAAGTGATTTCGATACAAGCGGTTAGATTGCAGCGATGATAAAATCAGAACTCGTTCAACGCATCGCCGAGCGCAATGGTCATCTGTATCAGCGCGACATCGAAAACATCGTCACGGCCATCCTCGACGAGATCGTCAAGGCCTTGTCGCGGGGGGATCGGGTGGAGCTTCGCGGCTTTGGCGCATTCTCGCGCAAGGCCCGCTCGGCCCGCGTCGGCCGCAATCCCCGCACGGGTGACGCGGTCGAGGTCGAGGAGAAGTTCGTTCCGGTCTTCAAGACCGGCAAGGAATTGCGGCTGCGGCTGAACGGCAAGGCCTGACCCGCGGACGACGCCCCCCGGAGGCCCAGGGGCCTTGATGAGGGGCCGGCGCGGAGAGTGGCGACTGCCGCGGCAGGGCGAGAGCTGACGAAGCCGTTGGATTTGTGTCTGCGGTTCCGACGTCCCTGCCGAAGTCCCTGAACCAGCGATTTCGCGGAGGAACAGCGATGAAATCCGTCTTCAAGGCCCTTCTGCTCGTGCCGATCGCGTTGGTGGTCGTGCTCTTCGCCGTCGCCAACCGCGCGCCGGTGCGCGTGTCGTTCGATCCGGTGAGCCGCGATGTGCCCGTCTTCGCCCTCGACGTGCCGCTGTTCGCCGTGGTCCTGGCCGCTTTGGCCGCAGGCGTGTTGATCGGCGGCTTCGCGTCCTGGTTGACCCAGGGCAAGCACCGCAAGGCCGCGCGGCGCAACCGTCGCGAGGCCGAGGCGCTGCGTTCTGAGACGCAGATGCTCCGGTCTGCAGTGCCTGATTCCGCGCTGCCGGCGCTGACCAGCGGGCGCGGCTGATGCGGCTGTTCGGGACGGCGGAGATCGATGCCGCGCTGAGCTTTCCGGGATTGATCGACACGCTGGCGGAGGCCTTCCGCGGCAATGCCGTCGTTCCCCCGCGTGCCCATCACCGTATCGAGCGTCCGGGCGAGGAGGCCGTGCTGCTGATCATGCCGGCCTGGAGTGCGCCGGATGCGGAGCAGCCCTATATCGGCACGAAGATCGTGTCCGTGTTCTTCGGGAATGGGGCGCGCAGCCTGCCCGGCGTCATGGGCGCCTATCTGCTGATGGACGGCCGGACCGGGGCGCCCCTCGCCGTCATGGACGGCAACCGGCTGACCTTGTGGCGCACCGCCGCCGCCTCGGCCCTGGCCTCCCGTCACCTCGCCAATCCGACTGCGAGCAAGATGCTGATGGTCGGTGCAGGGGGGCTCGCGCCGTTCCTGGTCAAGGCGCATCGTGCGGTCCGCCCGCTGACGGACATCGCAATCTGGGCCCGCCGGCCCGAGGCCGCCGAAGCCGTCGCGGCCCAACTCGTCGCCGAAGGCATCGAGGCTCGCGCCGTCACCGATCTCGAGGGAGAGGCCCGGACCTCCGACATCATCTCCTGCGCCACCAATGCGACGCAGCCCCTGATCCACGGCCGCTGGCTGAAGCGCGATGCCCATCTCGATCTGGTCGGCGCCTTCACCATGCAGATGCGGGAAGCCGATGCCGACGCGCTGGAGCGCGCTCGCGTCGTGGTGGACTCTGAAAAAGCGATCGACGAGGGCGGCGATATCGCCATCGGAATCGATGAGGGCAGCTATGCCGCGGACCGCGTCGCCGGCACGCTGACTGATCTGTGCCACGGCCGCCTTCCCGGCCATGCGGAAGGGGGCGAGATCACGGTCTTCAAATCGGTCGGCATGTCGCTCGAGGATCTCGTGGCAGCCGTCTCAGTCTGGGAAAACCGCGCGCCCGTCTGAGCGGCGCGCGGTCCTCTCCGGTCAGACGCGGACCGGCGCGCCGCCGAGCGCGCCGAGCAGCCACAGCACCAGCAGCACCACGAGCGCCAGCCCGAGCACGCCGCCGAGCCCGGTCGTTCCATAGGAACGATGGCCGTAATAGCCGCCGCCGCCGACGAGCAGGATGACCAGAAGAACGATGACCAGTGTGGACATGATGTGAATCTCCGGATGCGTCGTCAGGAGCGCACGACGCGATGCCGGGGAAACGCCACGCGCCACAGCGGGTTCCGTGGCGCGTCGAAGGCAAGGTCGGCGTCAACCCGCCTTGATGCCGAGTTCCTTGATCAGGTCGCCCCATTTCTTCATCTCGGCCTGCAGGAACGCCGCCAATTCGGCCGGCGTGCCCCCGACCGGCTCGGCGGCGAGCTGAGCCATCTTGGCGCGCAGCGCGGGGTCGGCCAGCCCGGCCTTGGTGTCGGCCTGGATCTTGTCGATGATCGCCTGCGGCGTCTTGGCGGGCGCGAAGAGCGCAAACCAGGACGAGACGTCGAACCCGGGCACGGTCTCGGCGATCGGCGCGAACTCCGGCGCGGCCGGCGAACGCTTGGCGGTGGTGATGGCGAGCCCCTTGATCGAGCCGGCGCGCACATGCGGCAGCGCCTGGGTGATGTTGTCGAAGATCAGGTCGATGCGGCCGCCGATCAGATCCTGCGTCGCCTGCGCCGTGCCGCGATAGGGCACATGGACCATCTTGGTGCCCGTCAGCTTCTGGAAATACTCGCCCGACAGATGCACCGAAGTGCCGATGCCCGAGGAGCCGTAGGACAGCTTGCCCGGATTGGCCTTGGCATAGGCGATCAGGTCCGCCACCGAATTGACCGGCAGTTCCTTGTTGACCACCAGCAGGTTCGGCACCAGCGCGACCATCGTGATCGGGGCGAGGTCCTTGGAGGGATCGTAGTTGAGCTTGGCATAGAGATACTGGTTCGTCGCCATGCCGACGGAGACGATCAGCAACGTGTCGCCATTGGGCTCCGCCTTGGCGACGGCGTCGGTGCCGATGTTGCCGCCCGCGCCGGCCCGGTTCTCAACGACGAAGTTGATGCCCCAGCTCTGCCCGAGCTTGTCGGCGATCAGGCGGCCGAGCACGTCCGTCGCACCGGCGGGGGGAAACGGCACGACGAGCTTCACCGTCCGGCCCTGCGGCCAGGGCGCCTGCGCGAAGCTCGCTCCCGGAGCGGCCAGAGCACTGGCCCCCAGCGCGCCGAGCAGGGCGCGGCGGTCGATCGTGAATGTGGTCATGGCGTGGTCCTTCCCCCGAAGTCCTGCGAGCCGTCTCGGTCGCATCTGGTTTGGCCGAAAGCTGCCGTCTCGAATGCGGCTTGTCCATGGGCAAATCGTCGGTCGCTTGACCCCGCCAGCCGATCGGGACGAATCTCTCGCCATGCAGAATCTGAATCGCCGAATCGCCGCGCTCTGTCTCGTCGTGGTCGCGGCGCTCCTGCCCGCGGCGGTGCACGCGCAATCCACCGCCGAGGAGGAGGCGAAGCGACGCGCCGCCAACATTGCCGCCTTCCCCGACGCGGCGCGCTCCCTGTTCGGCCAGAAGACGGCCCCCGCCAATCTGCAGGCCCGCGCCATCGGGTCCTATGCCCGTGGCTGCCTCGCGGGCGCGACCGCGCTGCCGGTCGACGGACCGAGCTGGCAGGTCATGCGGCTGAACCGCAACCGCAACTGGGGCCACCCCGTCCTGATCGACTATCTCGAGGGTCTCGCGCGGGACGTGCCCAGGATCACGGGCTGGCCGGGCCTGCTCGTCGGCGACATTTCGCAGCCCCGGGGCGGACCGATGCTGACCGGCCACGCCTCGCATCAGATCGGGCTCGATGCCGACATCTGGCTGACGCCGATGCCCCGCGCCCGGCTCGATCGTCAGGCGCGCGAGAACATGCCCGCCGTCAACATGGCCCGGGCCGACTGGCGCGACGTCGATCCCCGGCACTGGACGCCGGCCCATACCCGGCTGATCAAGGCTGCCGCCAGCGAGCCGCGCGTCGAGCGCATCTTCGTCAACCCCGCGCTGAAGGTCGCGCTCTGCCGCGAGGCCGGGACCGATCGCTCATGGCTCAACAAGGTCCGGCCGATCTGGGGCCACAACTATCATTTCCATATCCGGATGAGCTGTCCGGCGGGCATGGCGAGCTGCAGCGGCCAGGAGCCGCCGAATTTCGGCGATGGCTGCGGCGAGGAACTCAGCGGTTGGATCGAGCGGCAGCGCGCCGCCATCTTCGCTCCGCCTAAGCCGCCGCGCACCGGGCCGGCGCCGAAGCCCAAGCCGCCGATGTCGCTCGATGCGCTGCCCGCCGAGTGCCGGCAGGTTCTGGTCTCGCGCTGATCGCTTGCGTCACCGCCGGCCCGGCACCCGTCCCGAACTGTAGGCGAAGGGGTCCCGCTGCGGCGTGATCAACGGCTGGGCCTGGTCGTAGCCCTCCTGATCGACGACGCCTGTGCCCTCGTCGTCACCCAGGATGACCTCCTCGGTCGGCGGCATCGAGCCCGGGAGCATCAGCGGGCCGCGCTGCTCGCTCGGCAGGACCTGGACGTCGCCGGGACGGTTGTAGCGCGGCTGGTTCAGCGGCTTGCTGTCGTATTCCTCCAGGAAGCGCCGCTGCGCCTCCAGCCCCTGTCCCTGATGGTTCGCTACGGGGTAGCCGCTCGACGAGACGGCGCCGGGCGGTCGCAAGCCTCCGCTCGGCTGCCGCATCAGGGCCCCTCCGGCGACCATGGCCGGGGCGGCATCGCGCAGGCTCGGCTGGGCCGAGGAATAGGGCCGGGCCGGGTCCGGCGGCGGCAGGTTGTAGTTCGGCGTGTACTTGATCACCGGCTTGCAGATGCGGCGGCCCTTCGCATGCCGCGCCAGGTCGATGTGGAAATGGTCGTAGTGAAACATGTCGGCGCCCGGTCCGAGCACGGTCGAGAAATGCTCGCAGGCGCCGACGAAGATCTCGCGCAGGAAGTTCTGCTCCTCCGGAGCGCCGCGCCAGCCGTCCTTGACGGTGACGGTGCGGCCGTCGTTCAGGCGGAAGGAGAACACGTCGACGGCATTGCCGAAGGCATGCTCGGAGGTCCGGCGGGTTCCGGTGCCGTTGTTCATGGCGCGGCAGGAATAGGAGCCGGCACGCATCTCGATGACCTGCGCGCCCAGCACGTTCTGCGCCGCCGGCTGCACGACCTCGGCCAGCCACTTGTCGGTCGTCGCGACGATGGGGCAGGACAGGGTGGCGCCGCTGGTCAGGCCGACGCTGCCATTGGCGAAGGCCGAGACCTTGAGCGGTTTCTCCATGCCACAGGTTCCCGGCCCGTCGATCGGCTTGCCGCGCAGGCTGACATAGGAGGAGAACTGCACCTGGCGCGAGGACAGGCAGGCGGCTTCGGCCTGGTCACGCCAGGCGGCGCGCTGCGGCTTCTGGAACTGGCCGCAGCCGGCGAGCCCGGTTCCCAGCAGTCCGAGCGCGATGAGGGCGAGGTGAACGCGTCGCATGACCCTTCAAATGCGACCCGCTTCGTGAACGGTTTCTCAACCGGGTGAGCCCGAAGCGACACAGCCGGATTAACTTTGGCGCGGCGGTTAACGCCCGCTTAACGTGCCGGTCCCACCTGTCCGAAGGTCACCGCATGCATCAGCCGGCCCGGCAGCAGCGTGAAGCCCCCGGCGATGACGAGCCCCAGGAGAAGGCCGGTCATCGCAGACCTGTGCGCCGCGATGTTGCCGCGGCGACGGGACACGACCGCATAGGGCAGGCTGATCAGCGTCAGGAGCGTCAACAGGTGGATCGCGCTGAAATGGCCGCTGCGCGCGATCATGAGCGAACTCAGGGCGACGAGCATCATCGCCGCCACGAAGATCCAGCCGAGGCGGCGGTGCGGCCGCGTTCCCTTGGGGATGACAGCGACCACCGCGCCGGACGCGAGCGCCAGCAGAGCAGCTGCGACATGGAACTGGATGACGGGCGAGGCGGCGGCCAGGGGCGCAAGGGTCGGCATCGGAGGACTTTCAACCGCGATCGGCTGGACATTTCCCAGCGGCGGTGCCGCGTCAAGAGGTGCGGTGCGGGGTGGCTCGGGATGCAGCAGGGGCGGTGCCGCATGTTCCCGACGCCACTGGCGCGATCACCAGGCCGCATGCGACACAGCGGACATTCCGCTCCGGCAGGGAGATCCGGCGATGACCGGCAAGGCACGCTTCATCTTTCCGGTTCTGATGGCCGGCATCATGGCTTTCCTGATGACCGCCCTCGTGACCTGGCTCAATCTCGGCCTGCCCGTCGATTTCGTCCGCCACTGGCTGGCGGCTTTCGCCGTCGCCTGGCCCTGCGCGGCGGCGACCGCCTTCATCGCCATTCCCGTTGCCCGCCGTGCCACGGGCCTGATCACCCGCTTCATCGGAGAGTGACATGCAGAGCCTGCGCAAGATCCTCGGTCGCATCGCCCGCGGCGACGCCGGCCCAGCCGAGACGCTGGCCGAAAGCGCCGCGCGGATTGCCGAGCGCGAGCCACAGATCCAGGCTTTCGCCAGCCGGCCCGAGGCGCTTCTGCCCGGCGCTGGCCCCCTCGCGGGCATCGCCTGCGGCGTCAAGGACATCATCGACACCGCCGATCTGCCGACGCAGATGGGCTCCCCGATCTATGGCGACTGGCGCCCCCGGGCCGACGCGCCGATCGTGATGGCGCTCAGGGCCGCGGGCGCGACGGTCGCCGGCAAGACCCACACCACCGCCTTCGCCTTTCTCGACCCGGCCCCGACCTTCAATCCCCATGACGGCGCGGCCAGTCCCGGCGGCTCCTCGGCCGGCTCCGCGGCGGCCGTCGCCGCCGGCATGCTCCCGCTGGCCATCGGGACGCAGACCGGCGGATCGGTCATCCGCCCGGCCTCCTATTGCGGCATCGCCGCGATCAAGCCGTCCTACGCCTTGCTGCCGACCGTCGGCGTGAAGCCGTTCTCCTGGTCGCTCGACACGCTCGGCCTGATGGCCGCGAGCGCCGACGATGCGGGCCTGGCTCTGGCGGCGATCACGGGGCGCCGGGATCTCGATGCGCCCGCCGCCGACCTCCGCGGTCTGCGGATCGGCATCCATCGCCAGGCCTATGCCGGCGCACCGGAGCCGGCCGCTGCGGAGGCGCTGCAGCGCTTCGAGGAGAGGGCGGCCGCTGCGGGCGCGGTGCTGGTTCCGCATGAAGGCCCCGCGGCGCTCGCGGAAGCGTTCGATGCGCACGGCCCGCTGCAGGACTACGAGGCGACGCAGGCCCTGGCCTGGGAGTATGCCCGTCACCGCGACGATCTTCCGCCGAAGCTGCGCAGCTATCTCGATGCGGCCCGCGCGACGACGCCGGAGCACTACGACGAGGCTCGCCGACGCTCCCGGCGCGGCCGCGATGCGGCCCGTGGCTTCTTCGCCGAGGTCGATGTCGTGGTGACCTTCTCCGCCCCGGGCGAGGCACCCGCCACCCGCGATTCGACCGGCGATTCCCGTTTCAACCGTCTCTGGACCCTGCTCGGTGTCCCCTGCGCGACCGTTCCGTTCGGTCACGGCGCACGAGGTCTGCCTACCGGCATCCAGGTCATGGCCGGATTTGGTCGTGATGCTCAGGTCATCTCTGCTGCAAAAGCGATCGAAAAGCTGGTCGTGAGAGGGTGATCGCCGCCTTCATCCCCAAGACTAATCAATGATTTAATACGCGCTTAACGCTACTCTTGGCTCCGCCGTGGTCGTGCCACGGTTTCGCCCCCTTGCGGCCGCCGCCAGTTCTGCTAGCCTTGTGTCAGGTCAATGACACAGGAGGGTGTGATGAGCCTCACGCTTCGTCTCGACCGGTTGGTCATGGGTGCGGCCTTCGTTTTCATGATGTTGATCGTGTTGGGAGCGTTCTGACGACGTCCGTCTCGAGTCGCTACGACCATGAGTTCCAGAAACACCGCCGGGAAGAATTCCCGGCGGTGTTTTCGTTGATGGCGGTGCTTTCATTGATGGGCTTCGTTCGTCGAACGGTGGTCCCGGGAGCAGGTATCGGCGGGGGTCAGCTCTCCGGGCACGGCGCCCCGGTGATCTGCCAGGACATGATGTTCGTCACCCGGCCGCAATGAGCGATCCGCCGTCCCTGGGTGGTGCGGATGCAGGACGAACTCCCCTCTGCGATCTTGCGACCGTCGTTCCAGCAGAAGCAGAGCGGCTCGGGAGCCTGGGCCTTCCTCGGCGGGTCCAGCGGAAGGGCGGGCTCGGCCGCGACCACTGGGGAGACGACGAACGGGAGCACTACGGCTGCGGCCGATAGTCGCCACAGCAAAGCCGGAAGGGCAGCGTAACTGCGTCTTGTGGCGTGCGCTGCCCGAAGGATACCGGTCATGTCTCGCCCCCGAGGAACGAAAGGTCGCATCTATCCGTGCTTCTTGCAGTGTAGCACGAGACTGCCCGCCGGCACAGCGCGAGCTATATTTTCATTTTATTGTGCAATGCAGAGAGGCGCCCTGCAGCGATCTTGCAGAAGTCGAATGCATGCCCCATATTCCCCGGAAGAGAGCCCAAGGGGGGCTCCGGGAGGAACCATGTCTCTGATTTCGCTCGCCCGTCGTGGTCGTGTTGTCGCCGTACTCGCTGGTGCTCTGCTGCTCGTGCCCGTGCTGGCTGAGGCCAGGCCCGGTGGCAAGGGCGGCTTCGGAAGCCGCGGTTCGCGCACCGAAGCGCCGCCGGCCCGCACCAACACCGCGCCCAATGGCGCCCAGCCCTTCCAGCGCAGCGCGACGCCGTCGCCGACCCAGGCCGCTCCGGCCGCGGGCGCAGCCGCTGCGGCCCAGGCCGCGCGTCCCTCGATGGCGCGCAATCTGATGATGGGCGTCGGCGCCGGTCTGCTCGGCGCCGGCCTGTTCGGCCTGCTCTCGGGCTCGGGCTTCTTCAGCGGTCTCGCCTCGCTGGCCGGCATTCTCGGCTTCCTGCTGCAGATCGCCCTGATCGGCGGTGCGATCTGGCTGGCGATGCGCTTCTTCCGCCGCCGCTCCGAGCCGCAGCTTGCGACCGCCGGGGCGCCGCTGGCGCGTGACGCGATGTCGCAGCCGGGCGCGCGCATGGGCGCCATGGCTGGCAGCGCGGGCGCTGCGACGGCGGCTGCCGCTGCCGCTTCGCACACGACGCCTGTCGAGCTCTCGGGCGATGATTTCGCTGCCTTCGAACGGCTGCTTTCGGAGATCAACGAGGCCTATTCGAACGAGGACGAGAAGGGCCTGCGTGATCGCGTGACGCCGGAAATGTTCGGCTATTTCGACGACGACCTCACGGCCAATGGCCGCAAGGGTCTGGTCGATCGCGTCTCGGACGTGAAGCTGCTGCAGGGCGACCTCTCGGAGGCCTGGGGCGAGGACGGCTACGAGTTCGCCACGGTCTCGATGCGCTTCAGCCTGATCAACGCGCTTTACGAGCGCGCCACCGGAAAGGTCGTCGACGGCAACGCCAGCGTGCCGCAGGAGGTCACCGAGTACTGGACCTTCGTGCGCGCCCGTGGCGGCGCCTGGAAGCTCTCGGCGATCCAGCCGGCCGCCTGAGGCGCTCCGCATCGATCCTTCAGAACGGCCGGGGCGACCCGGCCGTTTTTCGTTGCGCGGATTCGGGTGTCGCGCCGGGCCGATCCGTCCTATAGCCGGGCCCGCGACGCCGCCGGGGAGGGCGCCCGCATCCGTTCGACCGATCCCCGCCTATTGGAGACCACAGCCATGTCCGATATGCGACTTGTCGTCGTCGGGGCCGCTGGCCGCATGGGCCGGATGCTGATCCGCGCCGTTCACGATGCGCCGGGCTGCGTTCTCTCGGCGGCGATCGAACGTCCCGGCTCGCCGCATCTCGGGCAGGATTCGGGCCTACTCGCCGGCCTCTCCGCCAATGCCGTTCCGGTCACCGACGACGCGGAATCGGCTTTCGCCGCAGCCGATGGCGTGCTCGATTTCACCATGCCGGAGGCGACCGTGGCCTTCGCGGGGCTGGCGGCGCAGGCGCGCATCGCCCACATCGTCGGCACCACCGGGCTAGAGCCCTCGCATCTGGCCAAGCTCGGTGAGGCCGCGCGCGACACCGCCATCGTCCGCTCCGGCAATATGAGCCTGGGCGTCAATCTGCTCGCCGCGCTGGTGCGCAAGGTCGCGGCGACGCTGGGGACGGATTGGGACATCGAGATCGTCGAGATGCATCACCGCATGAAGGTCGATGCGCCCTCGGGCACCGCGGTGCTGCTCGGCGAGGCCGCGGCGGCCGGTCGCGAGGTTGATCTGGCAGAGCAGCGCGTCGCCGTGCGCGACGGCCACACCGGTGCCCGTTTGCCCGGCACGATCGGCTTCGCGACGCTGCGCGGCGGCACCGTGGTCGGCGACCACAAGGTCGTCTTCGCGGGCACGGGCGAGCGGCTCGAACTCGCCCATGTCGCGGAGGATCGGGGGCTGTTCGCTCAGGGCGCCGTCAAGGCCGCTCTCTGGAGCCGGGGGCGGGCGCCGGGCCTCTATTCCATGGCCGATGTCCTCGGGCTCGACGGTCTCTGAGGGGCGGCTGCGATGACGCGCCTCGTCGTCGCGCCGGGCGTCGTCCACTGGCCCGGCTATCTCGGGGCGGAGGCGCAGGCTGCGCTTGTGGCGGATCTGCGAGCGGTCGCTGTGCAGGCACCCTTCTTCCAGCCGCGCATGCCGAAGACCGGCAAGCCCTTCTCGGTCCGCATGACGAATTGCGGCGCGCTCGGCTGGGTCTCGGACGAGACGGGCTATCGCTACCAGCCGCTCCATCCCGTGACCGGCGAGCCCTGGCCGCCAATGCCTGACGTCCTGACGCAGGCCTGGCGCGAACTGGCCGGCTATCCGCACGAGCCCGAGGCCTGCCTCGTCAATTTCTATGCGGCCGACGCGCGGATGGGCCTGCACCAGGACCGCGACGAGCAGGATTTCGACGCCCCCGTGCTGTCGCTCTCGCTCGGGGACACGGCGGTCTTCCGCATCGGCGGCTCGCAGCGCGGCGGCAAGACGGTCTCGCTGAAGCTGGCCTCGGGCGATGCGCTGCTGTTCGGCGGCGAAGCGCGGCTGGCCTATCACGGCATCGACCGCATCCTCGCCGGCTCTTCGGCCCTGCTGCCGCAGGGTGGGCGCATCAACCTGACGCTGCGCCGCGTGACGAAGCCACCGGCCTGAGGGCGGACCTCAGCGCGAGGCGTCCGATCCCGGCAGGTTCGGAAACGACCAGCCCAGCAGGATCGAGCCGGCCCGCAGGCCGAATCCCGCGGCCAACCCGCCGAGCATGACGACGGGGGCGCTGAAGCCCAGCGTCGTCAGCAATGCGGTGGCACCGGCGCCCGCTGCGGCGGCGGTGACATAGAAATCCCGGCTCCACAGCACCATGGCGCGGTCGCCCGCCAGAATGTCGCGCAGGATTCCGCCGAAGGAGGCGGTGACCGCCCCGAGCGCCACGGCCGAGAGTGGCGGCACGCCCGCCGCCAGCGCCTTCTGCGTGCCTGAGACGGCGAAGAGGGCGAGCCCGGCGGCGTCGGACCAGATCAGCAGCCGCTTGGCGCTCCAGTCATCCATGCGACCGGGCCGGAGATAGGCGATGGCCCAGGCCGCGAGCGCGACGGCGGTGCAGAGGATGACGCTCAGCGGCGCCTCGACCCAGGCGACGGGCCGGCCCAGCAGCAGGTCGCGCAGCGTGCCCCCGCCGACGCCCGTGACGGTGGCGAGCAGGATGAAGCCGAACGGGTCCATGCCCTTGCGGGCGGCGACGAGGGCGCCGGTCAACGCGAAGACGGCGACGCCGACGGCCTCGATCACGGGGTCAGTGGGCGGTCGGAGTGGTGTCGCCGCCCTCGGCCGCCTGCGGCTTCGGCGCGCCGGCTGACACTCCCACCAGCGCCGGTCGCAGCACGCGCTCGCCGATCTTGTAGCCGGACTGCACCACCTTGGAGACGAGCCCCTTGGCGACCTCGGCATCGGGGGCCTCGAACATCGCCTGGTGCATGTTGGGGTCGAACTTCTCGCCCAGCGGCTCGATCTTGCGCACGCCATGGCGTTCCAGCGTCTTGAGCAGGTCGCGCTCGGTCAGGTCGACACCCTCGATCAGCGCCTTGAGCGCCGGCTCTTCCGTGGAACGCGCCGCGTCTGGGAGGCTTTCCTGGGCTCGCCGCAGATTGTCGGCCGCGCCCAGCATGTCGCGGGCGAAGCTCGTCACGGCATAGGCCTTGGCGTCGGCGATCTCGCGCTCGGTGCGGCGGCGCAGGTTCTCCATGTCGGCCAGCGTGCGCAGCAGCTTGTCCTTGAGGTCGTCGCGCTCGGCCTCGATCTTCGCGAAGTTCGCCTGGATGATCTCTTCCGGCGTCTGCGGCTTCGCCTCTTCGATCGGCTCGGCGTTCGGGTTGTCCGTCGCAGGGTTCTGCGTCATGGCGTGATCCAACTCTCGCAAATCATGGCCGCCGGCGGGAAGGCGCGTGCCGGCGGCGTTCGTGGCCGATATCGGGCTTGTCGGCGCTTAAATCAAGCACGGGCGGTCGCCCGCACCCTTGCGGCAGGCGTCTTCTCCGCCTCGGGGCCGAACACGTCCAGCAGCGCCTTGCGGATGGTGAGCTGCCGGGCGGTGGAGACGATCTTCGCATTGGTCAGGTCGGTGACATAGAACACGTCGACCGCCTTCTCGCCGAAGGTCGCGATATGGGCGGAGGCGATGTTGAGGTTGAGCTTTCCGATCGCGGTGGTCAGGTCGTAGAGCAGGCCCGGTCGGTCGAGGCCCGCGATCTCCAGAACCGTGTGCCGGGCCGAGAGCACATTGTCGATGATCACCTCCGGCGGCACCTGGAAGGTCTGGCCGCGGGGCGGCGGGGCCCGGCGCTGCGCGACGAGATCGGCGATCTTGATCTCGCCCTTCAGCGCCCGCTCGATCGCCGCCGCGATCCGCTCTGCCCGGCGCAACTCGTCGTCGTCGCGGTCGAAGGCGCGCGAGACCGAGATCGTGTCGAGCACCAGCCCGTCGGTGGTGGTGAAAATCTGCGCATCGACGATATTGCCGCCCGAGGCCGCGCAGGCGCCGGTGACGATGGCGAGCAGCCGCGGATGGTCGGGGGCCAGGATGGTGAGCTCGGTCACGCCGCGGAACTGGTCGGTCTCGACCAAGGTCGCCGTGGTGCGCCCCTCGGCCTCGGCGCGGGCCATGAAGCGGGCATGTTTCTCCTGCCGCCCGACATCGGTCTTGATCCAGTAGGCCGGGTAGTGGCGGGCGAGATAGGCGTCGCGCGCGGCATCGTCCCAGTCCGAGAGCCGCTCCTTCAGCGCGTCCTGCTTCTTCTCGACCCGCGCCTTGCGCTCGATCGCGGAATGCCCGCCGGCGAGCATGATCTCGGTCTCGTAATAGAGCGTGCGCAGGAGTTGGCCCTTCCAGCCGTTCCAGACGCCGGGGCCGACGGCCTTGATGTCGGCCACCGTCAGGACGAGCAGCAGCTTCAGCCGCTCCAGCGTCTGCACCGTCGCGGCGAAGCTCTCGATCGTCTTGGGGTCGCCGAGATCGCGGCTCTGCGCCACCGTCGACATGTCGAGATGGTGCTCGACGAGCCAGGCGGCCGTCTCGGTCTGGCCCTCGGTCAGGCCCAGCCGCGGTCCGAGCTTGCGGGCGATGCGCGCTCCGGCCACCGAATGGTCCTCGATGCGTCCCTTGGCGACGTCGTGCAGGAACAGGGCGACATAGAGCGCCCGCCGGTTGGTGATCGTCGGCATGATGCCGTTGGCGAGGGGATGCTCGGATTCGAGCACGCCCGCATCGATCTCGGCGAGGACGCCGATGCTGCGGATCAGATGCTCGTCGACCGTATAGTGATGATACATGTTGAACTGCATCATCGCGACGACGCGTCCGAAATCCGGCACGAACTTGCCGAGCAGTCCGGACTCGTTCATCCGCCGCAGCACAGCCTCGGGCGAGCGGCGGGCCGTCAGGATCTCCAGGAAGATGCGGTTGGCGTCGGGGTCGTTGCGCAATTGCGGCGTCACCAGCCGCAGCGACTGCGTCACCAGCCGGCTGGCATCGGGATGGATCGCCAGATCGTCGCGGCTGGCGATCTCGTAGAGCCGCAGCAGATTGACCGGGTCGCGCCGGAAGGCGTCGGGATCGACGACGTTGAGCCGCTGACTCTTCAGCGTGAAGTCGGGATGGCCGAGCGCGCGCACCCGCTTGCGCTTGGCGAAGGAGCCCAGCAGGCGCGAGAGCGAAGCGCGCGGCTTCTGCTGGCGCGCTTCGAGCGCAGCGCACACGATCGCGGTCAGGTCGCCGACATCCTTGGCGACCAGGAAATACGCCTTCATGAAGCGCTCGACCGGCGCCTGACCGCTGCGGCCGGCGTAGCCGATCGCCGCCGCGACCTGGCGCTGGAGATCGAAGGACAGCCGCTCCTCGGCCCGGCCGGTGATGAAATGCAGCCAGCATCGCACGCGCCAGAGGAACTCCTCCGAGCGCTGGAACATCAGCAGTTCCTTGCGGTCGAACAGCCCGGCCGCCACCAGTTCGCGCACGTCATTGACGCGGTAGGCGTATTTGGCGATCCAGAACAGCGTGTTGAGATCGCGCAGGCCTCCCTTGCCGTCCTTGACGTTGGGCTCGACGAGGTAGCGCGAGGTTCCGGCGCGGCGGACCCGGGTTTCGCGTTCCTGCAGCTTGGCCTCCGTGAAGGCGGGTGCCGTCCCGTCCACCACCTCCGCGCCGTAGCGGCGCACCATGTCGTGAAACAGCAGCACGTCGCCGGCCACGAAGCGCGCCTCCAGCATCGCGGTGCGGATCGTCATGTCGGCGCGCGCCTCGCGCACGCATTCGTCGATCGAGCGGACCGAATGGCCGACCTTCAGCTTCAGGTCCCAGAGCGGATAGAGCATCGCCTCGACCACGCTCTCGCCCCAGGCGGTCTGCTTGTGCGGAAACAGGAACAACAGGTCGACATCCGACCCCGGCGCCAGCGTGCCGCGCCCGTAGCCGCCGACGGCGACGACGGCGATGCGCTCCGACTGGGACGGGTTGAGCGCCGGATAGAACAGCTCGGTCGCGGCTACATGCAGGCAGCCGACGATCCCGTCCATCACAGCGGACAGATGCTGGGCACAGACCAGGCCATGGCGGGGACGCTGCAGCAGATCCCGCGCGGAATCGAGGCCCTGGTCGAGGACGCCCCGGAGTGCCGTGACGAGCAGGGGCCGCGCGGTGCCCGCAGGAGCGGCGGCTGCGCGCGCCAGCAGATCAACCATGGCGCGGCGGGGGCTGGCGAGAACGGCGTTGAGTTCGAGCACCGGCTGATCGGCGACGGATGACACCAGCCCTGACCCCGCTTGCTGTGATGGCCGGCCCGCAGGCCGAGCAGGCTGGTTAGCATGCGAGGGGGATTCGCAAAGCGGTTTAATTAAACAGATAATACATGTGAAAAAAGAAATTCAACATTTCTGAGCGCTCTGTTTGACATACAGAACGAATGGACCTACAAGGCGGATACGCGCCGATTTGAGCCACCAGCTTGCGGGCGCGAAACAAGTGCAGCTAAAGCGTGGGGCATGGGCGCCAACCTGTCGCTCGGTCCCTTCGCGCATCGAAAGGGACCACGAATGACCATCTCCCGCCGCTTCGCCCTGGCCGGCCTCGCCGCCTCGCTCGTTCTGTCCGCCGGACAGGCCTTCGCCCAGGCGCCCAAGGAAATCCGCGTCGACTTCGCCACCTATAATCCGGTCAGCCTCGTCCTGAAGGACAGCGGCATTCTTGAGAAGGCGCTGGCGGCGGACGGCATCACCGTGCGCTGGGTCCAGTCAGCCGGGTCCAACAAGGCGCTGGAGTTCCTCAATGCGGGCTCGCTCGACTTCGGCTCGACGGCCGGCGCCGCCGCGCTGATCGGCAAGATCAACGGCAACCCGATCAAGACGATCTATGTCTATTCGCGGCCGGAATGGACGGCGCTGGTCACCGGCGCCAAGAGCGAGATCACCAAGGTCGCCGACCTCAAGGGCAAGCGCGTCGCTGTCACCCGCGGCACCGACCCGCACATCTTCCTCGTCCGGGCGCTGGCCGAGGCCAAGCTGACCGAGAAGGACGTCAGGCTCGTCCTCCTGCAACATGCCGACGGGCGCCTCGCGCTTGAGCGCGGCGACGTCGACGCCTGGGCTGGTCTCGACCCGCTGATGGCCGCAGCCGAAGTCGAGAGCGGCGCGAAGCTGTTCCACCGCAAGGCCGCCGACAACACCTGGGGCGTGCTCAACGTCCGCGAGGCCTTCGCCAGGGACAATCCGGCGCTCGTCCGCAAGGTTCTGGCGGCCTATGAGGAGGCGCGGGCCTATGCACTCGCCAACCCGGCCGCGCTGAAGAAGACGCTGGTCGCCTACACCAAGCTGTCGGACGCCGTCATCGAGCGGCAGCTCACCCGGACCGAACTCACGCATTCCACGATCGGGCAGGCCCAGGCCGACACGATCATCGCGGCCGGCCTCGCGCTGCAGGAAGCCGGCGTCGTGCCCGCCAAGACCGATGTGAAGGCCGTGGTCGACGACCTGCTCGACCGTCGCTTCGCCGTCACCAACTGACGTCGCGTCGACCCCCCGATGAGTGCGCTCGGCATCGAGACGGCTGCGGATGAGCAGGGCGGTCCCGCTCGTCCGCGGCCACGCCGGGCGGGCGTGGCGCTGGCGGGCCTCGCGCTACCGGTCGTACTGGCCGTGTTGTGGGAGATCGCCGTCAGGTCGGGCTTCGCCAATGGACGCCTGATGCCGCCGCCGAGCGTGGTCGGCGCCACCCTGTGGTCTCTCGCGGCTTCGGGCGAACTTTTCACCCATGCCGCGGCGACGCTCTGGCGGGTCGCGGCCGGGTTTGCTCTCGGCGCGGCGGCGGGCACCTTGCTCGGCGCCGTCACCGGGGCGCTTCCGGTGGCGCGCGGCCTGATCGATCCGACGCTGCAGGCCCTGCGTGCCATTCCTTCGATCGCCTGGGTGCCGCTCTTCATCCTCTGGCTCGGCATCTTCGAGGCGTCGAAAGTGGCGCTGATCGCGGTCGGCGTGTTCTTCCCGGTCTATCTCGGTGTCGCCGCGGCGATCCAGGGCATCGACCGCAAGATCGTCGAGGTCGGCCGCGTCTTCAGGCTCGGCCGGCTGGCGATGGCGCGGCGGGTGCTGCTGCCGGCGATCCTGCCGGCCTGGATCACGGCGCTGCGCTCGGGGCTGGGGCTGGGCTTCATGTTCGTGGTCGCGGCTGAGATCATGGGTGCCAGCGAAGGCCTCGGCTATCTCCTCGTCGACGGCCAGCAACTTGGCCGGCCCGACACCATCATCGCGGCCATCATCAGCTTCGCCGTGCTCGGAAAGCTGGCAGACGGCCTCCTCGTCGCCCTGACGCGGCCGGTTCTCGCCTGGCAGGACACGGCGCGCGACAAACTCTGAGAAAGCCCTCGATGCTGAGCTTCGAGACCCTGTCGAAAACCTATGCTGACGGCACGCAGGCGCTGTCGGCCGTGACGCTGGACGTGGCGCAAGGCGAGATCCTGGCGCTGGTCGGCGGCTCGGGCTGCGGCAAGACCACGCTGCTGCGCCTGATCGCCGGTCTCGACCGGCCGAGCGCCGGGCGTATCCTGCTCGATGGCGAGGCGATCACCGAGCCGCGCGCCGATGTCGGCGTGATCTTCCAGGAGCCGCGCCTCTTCCCCTGGCTCTCGGTGGCCGAGAATGTCGGCTTCGGCCTCTCGCATCTCTCGGCTTTCGAGCGCGAGGGGCTGGTCACCAACGCCCTCGTGCGGGTCGGCCTCGGCGGCCATGACCGGCGCTGGCCGCGCGAACTCTCCGGCGGCCAGCAGCAGCGCGTCGCCATCGCCCGCTCGCTCGTCACGCGCCCCAAGCTGCTGCTGATGGACGAGCCTTTCTCGGCGCTCGATGCCACCACCCGCGCCAGCCTCCATGGCCACCTGCTCGCTCTGTGGGTGGAGAGCCGGCCCACCGTCGTCATGGTCACGCATGACGTCGAGGAGGCGGTGACGCTGGCCGACCGGATCGTGGTGATGCAGCCCAAGCCAGGGCGGGTCTTCGACGCCTTCGACAACCCGCTCGCCCGCCCGCGCGACCGGCTTTCGCCGGCCTTCGAGGCGGCCAAGCGCGAGATCCTGCGCAGCCTCGATCGCTCGCTGCGCGACGAGGCCCCGCACCAGCAGAAGGCCGCCGAGACGGCCGGGATGTGGTGGTGAAGGCTCTCAACCCGTCTTGCGATGAGTTTCCATATAGTGCCGCAGAACCGCGTTCATGCGCGTCTGGTAGCCGCGGCCCTGTGCCTTGAACCAAGTCACCACATCCTCGTCGAACTTGGCGTTGACCGGCGTCTTCTGTGGCGGCAGGCCGATGAAGGCCTTTGCCCAATCCTCGCGGCGGGTGGCCGGATTGTCGGCATCGGCGCGGGCCATGGCTTCGATCTCGTCATCCGACAACGCCGCGATCCGTTCGAGATCGCTGGCGCGGCCCGGCTTACCGGCTGGCTTGGCGCTCATGATAAATGCTCCTCTCGTCCCTGCTGGCGGGGCGCGCCGAAATCAGATGCATGCGTGCCGTGCGGGGTGTGAAAGTCACCGTGATCACGCGCCCTTCGAACTCGACCAGCATGTTGTAGCGGTCCTCGCCATAATCGAAGCGATGATCGGCACGAGTCACGACGAAACGCCCGTCGAACACGACATGGAGATCAGCGAAATCATAGCCGTGATTGACCAGGTTCAGGCTTCGTTTGCTGTCGTCCCAACTGCAGCGCTCATCAAATCCCATGCATCAAAATCTACATGTTCATGGAGATACGGCAAGGCTGTGGCGCCATCGCGCGGCACTGGCCACAGCCGCCGAATGACGCTATCCGCCCAGCAGCCCGCTTCCCGTCATGCAAGGTTTTCGACACCATGGACGTCACCGCTCTCCGCGCCCTGCAGGCCCCGCTCAAGGACTCCTACCGTTCCGATCCCGGCGCGGCCGTCGTCACCCTGAAGGCCAAGGGCGAGCTCGACGACCAGCACATCGCCTGCAAGGTCGAGACCGGCCGTGCGATCGCGCTGGCGGGGCTGCACCCGGCCACCGGCGGCTCGGGCGCCGAACTCTGCTCGGGAGACATGCTGCTGGAGGCGCTCGTCGCCTGCGCCGGCGTCACGCTCAAGGCGGTGGCGACCGCGCTCGAGATCGAGCTCAAGAAGGGCGTCGTCCATGCCGAGGGCGATCTCGACTTCCGCGGCACGCTCGGCGTTGCCAAGGACGCCGCCGTCGGCTTCAAGGCGATCCGGCTCTCCTTCGGGGTCGAGACCGATGCGCCGCAGGAGAAGCTCGACACCCTGCTGAAGCTGACCGAGCGCTACTGCGTCGTCTTCCAGACGCTCAACGTGAAGCCCGAGCTCAGCGCGACCCTGTCGGTCGCCTGATCGCCCGGCCGCTCACTCGGCGGCCTTTTTCAAGGCCAGCCCCTCGGCAAAGGGCAGCGTCGGCTCGCCCTTCGCCTCGTCGAAATCGAGCGCCACGATGCGCTCGCCTCGGCCTAGGATCTTGCCCGCCGAGGTGCGCAGCCCCGCCACATCATCCTGCGCCTGGCGGAAATGCTGGTCGAGCTTCTCCGCCCGCTCGCCGAGCCGGCGGACATCGGCCAGCAGCTTGCCGACCTCGCTCTGGATCACCTGCGCCTCCTCGCGCATCCGCGCGTCGCGCACCAGCGACTGCATCAGCTGGATCGCCAGTGCCAGCAGTGAGGGCGAGACGATCATGATCCGAGCGCGATGCGCCTTCTGGATCACGTCGTCGAAATGCTCGTGCAGATCGGCATGGATCGATTCCGAGGGCACGAAGAGCAAGGCGAGATCCTGCGTCTCGCCGGGCAGGAAGTAGCGCTCGGCGATGTCCTTCACATGCACGCCGACATCATTGCGCACCCGGGCAGCGGCCGCCTTGCGCGCTTCCTCGCCGCGGGCCTCGCGCAACTGCGTGAAGCTCTCCAGCGGGAATTTGGCGTCGATGACGAGCCCGCGCCCGTCGCCGGGCAGCGTCACCAGGCAGTCCGGCCGCTTGCCGTTGGAAAGCTGCGGCTGGAAGGCGAAGAAGGCGCCGGGCAGCCCGTCACGGATGATCGCCTCCATCCGGCCCTGGCCATAGGCCCCGCGGGCCTGCTTATTGGAGAGCACGTCGCGCAGCGTCACCACTTCGGAGGTGAGGCTGGTCAGGTTTTTCTGGGCGCTGTCGATGACAGCCAGCCGCTCCTGCAGCCGGCCCAGGCTCTCGCTGGTCTGGCGGACATTCTGCTCCAGTCCCTGGCCGACCTGGTGGCGCAGGCCCTCCATCCGGTCGGCGACGAGGCGCGCGAGATCGCCCTGCCGCGTCGAGAGGATTTCGGCCATGGACTGCATCCGGCCGGTCAGCTCCGCCTGCAGGCGGTTCATCTCGGCGACCTTGTCGTCGGTCTCGCGGGCGCGCTCGGCCGCGATCAGTGCCTCCAGCGCCCGTCGCCGGCTGCCGCGCCATGCGGAGAGCGCCAGCAGCAGGAGGAGCCCGAGGGTCGCTCCGCCGAAGCCGAGCGCGGCCTGCGCCCAGGTCACCGGCCGATCGAGAAGGAGGAAGGCGATCTCTGTCATCCCGGCAGGATAGCCGATTCGGGTGAATCAATTCGAACGAAAGCGGAACGGTTTGACCCGCGCGGCGCGAGCGCTTATGTGGCCCGTCCACCACCTGAAAAACCGCGCAGACACAGCTCCATGGCCATCCGCCCGCTCGTCATCCTGCCAGACACCCAGCTCCGGCTGGTCTCCACCCCGGTGGCCGAGATCACGCCCGAGATTCGCACGCTCGTCGCCGACATGTTCGAGACGATGTACGACGCGCCGGGAATCGGGCTGGCCGCCATCCAGATCGGCGTGCCCAAGCGCGTGGTGACGCTCGATGTCGCCAAGCGCGCGGCCAGCGAACAGGCGGATCCGGAAGACACCGACGCTGAAGTCGACCAGGAGAAGCGCGATGCCCAGCCGCGCAATCCGATCGCCTTCATCAACCCGGAGATCACCTGGTCCTCGGAGGAGCGCAGCGTCTATGAGGAAGGCTGCCTCTCGATCCCGGAATACTACGAGGAGGTCGAGCGCCCGGCTTCGGTCAAGGTCGCCTACACCGATCTCGACGGGAAGCGGCAGGAGATCGAGGCCGACGGTCTGCTCGCCACCTGCATCCAGCACGAGATCGACCATCTCAACGGCGTGCTGTTCATCGACCATCTCTCGCGCCTCAAGCGCGAGCGCGTCACCAAGCGCTTCGCCAAGCAGGCGCGGCGCGAGGGGTGACTGATAGCTAGAAGAAGCCCCCGTCATTCCGGACAAGCCGCGTCAGCGGCGCCGATCCGGAATCCATCGGAGGGCGCCGGTGTCCGACGATGGATTCCGGGTCTCCGCTTCGCTTCGCCCGGAATGACGGGCGCATTTGAGGTAATATCCAGCGTATGAGTTTGCGCGTCATCTTCATGGGCACGCCCGATTTCGCGGTGCCGACCCTGACCGAGATCATCGGCCAGGGCCACGAGGTCGTCAGCTGCTACACCCGCGCCCCGGCCCAGGCCGGCCGCGGCCTCGAACTGAAACCCTCGCCGGTGCACAGGGCGGCCGAGCGCTTCGGCATCCCCGTCTTCACGCCCAAGACCCTCAAGACGCCCGAGGTGGCCGAGCAGATCGCCTCTCATCAGGCCGATGTCGCGGTCGTCGTCGCCTATGGCATGATCCTGCCACAGGCGATCCTCGACATCCCCGAACTCGGTTGCCTCAACCTGCATGCCTCGCTGCTGCCTCGCTGGCGCGGCGCCGCGCCGATCCAGCGTGCGGTGATGGCCGGAGACGCTGAAAGCGGCGTCTGCGTGATGAAGATGGAGGCCGGCCTCGACACGGGCCCCGTCGGCATGGTCGAGCGGCTGGAGATCGGCCCCGACATGACCTCCGGCGACCTGCATGACGGGCTGGCGCCGCTCGGGGCCGATCTGATGGTCCGTGCGCTCGCCGCGCTCGGCCGGGGCGGCTTGCGCTTCACGCCGCAGCCGGAAGAGGGCGTGACCTACGCCGCCAAGATCACCAACGCCGAGGCCAAGCTGAACTGGGCCCGCCCGGCCCGGCAGGTTCACGATCTCGTCCGCGGGCTCGCTCCCTTTCCCGGTGCCTTTGCCGAGATCGATCTCGGCAAGGGGCCCGAGCGGCTGAAGGTCCTACGCACGGCGCTCGCCGGCGGCGCGGCGGAGCCCGGCATGCTGCTCGACGAGGAGGGCACTGTCGCCTGCGCGGAAGGGGCGGTGAAGCTCCTTCAGGTCCAGCGTGCCGGCGGGCGGCCCGTCAGCGGCGCGGAGTTTCTGCGCGGGGCGCGGCTCTCAGCCGGCCACAAGCTCTGATGCCGCGCTACAAGCTCGTCATCGAATATGACGGCACGCCCTTCTCGGGCTGGCAGCGGCAGCTCAACGGCCCCTCCGTGCAGCAGAGCGTCGAGGAGGCGATTCAAGCCTTCTGCAACCATCCGGTCAGGCTGCATTGCGCAGGCCGCACCGATGCCGGCGTCCATGCCACCCATCAGGTCGCCCATGTCGATCTGGAGAAGGAGTGGCGCACGGATGTCGTGCGCGACGCCAGTAATGCTCGCCTCAAGCGCCTGCCCGTCGCCGTCTGCAGCGCCGAAGCCGTGTCCGACGAATTCGACGCCCGCATCTCGGCGAAGCGGCGCTACTACATCTACCGCATCCTCGACCGGCGCGCCCAGCCGGCGCTCGACCGCGATCGCCTCTGGCATGTGCCGGTCAAGCTCGATCACGAGGCGATGGACCGCTCGGCCAAGGCCCTGCTCGGCCATCACGACTTCACCACCTTCCGCGCCGCCGAATGCCAGGCCAACAGCCCGATGCGGACGCTCGACCGTCTCGATGTCCGTCGTGAGGGCGACGAGATCGTCGTCTACGCCCATGCCCGTTCCTTCCTGCACCATCAGGTCCGCTCGATCGTCGGATGCCTGAAGATGGTCGGCGCCGGGCGCTGGGCCGAGAACAAGCTGGGCAAGGTGCTGGCGGCGCGCGATCGGTCGCAATGCGCGGCGCTGGCGCCACCCTGCGGGCTCTATCTCGCCGGCGTGGATTACTGAGCGCTGGCGGGTCGCTCGGCCTCAGAAAACCAGGACGCCGCAGATGCGCAGGATAGCATAGTCGGCGACGACGCTTGCCAGCAGCACCGGCAAGGCGAGCCCGCTCCGGGCCCCGAACGCCGCGCGCGCCACGCAGTAGCGCAGCCGCAGCACGATCACGGCGAAGGCCAGGGTCTGGATCAGTGCGAGGCCGGGTGTCGACCAGCCGATTGCGAAGACCGCCGCCGGCACGGCGATGAGCCCGACGGAGATGATGCCCGCCCAGTTCCAGGCGATGACGAAGGTCGTGAAGCGCGACCAGTGCAAGAGCTGCGGCGCCAGCCCAAGCAGCAGGGCCGGCACCGCCAGGATGCTCGACACGGTCGCGCCGAGAACGGCCAGCGCCAGCCCTGTGTCGGTGAAGAGGCCCGCCGCATTGGGCAGGCCGACATGGAGCCGGAGGGCGGCGAGAAGCGCGATCGCCGCCGGAAGCGTCAGGGGCAGCAGGGCAACGAAGGAGCGCCAGAACCCGCTGCGGGTCAGCTCCAGTTCGTCGAGCGCTTCGGCACCGCGCGCCATCAGCTGCCATGACGCGCGCAGCGAGCGCGCCACATCGTCGGCCGCAAGCTTCATCCGACCATCCTTAGACTTTCGTCTAAGGTGACTATGGGTTAGGAGGCTTTGGCCGTCAATCGGCCCGTTCGCTGCCGAAATAGGCTTTCAGCAGCCGGCGGGTGATCGCTTCGAGGGCGATCAGGTCCGCGACGGCGACGCACTCGTCGACCTGGTGCATCGTCTGGCCGACGACGCCGTACTCCACGACCGGGCAATAGCTCTTGATGAAGCGGGCATCCGAGGTGCCGCCGGTGGTGGACAGGGCCGGACGCCGGCCCGTTTCAGCTTCCACGGCATCGGCGACCATCGCCACGAAAGGGCCGGGTTCGGTCAGGAAAGCGACCGCATTGGTCGGGTCGAAGACGATCTCGTAGCGAACGCTGTTGCCCGCGGCCTCGCGCAACCGCCGCTCGATCTCGGCCGCCAGCGTCTGCGGCGTCCAGACGTCGTTGAAGCGAATGTTGAAGACGGCCCTGGACTGTGCCGGGACGACATTCGTCGCCGAATTGCCGACATCGAGCGTCGTCACTTCCAGATTGCTCGGGTCGAAATGCGCGGTTCCGCCGTCGAGCGGGGTGGCTTCCAGTGCTGCCAACAGCCGCACCATGCCACGGATCGGGTTCTCGGCCAGATGCGGATAGCCGACATGGCCCTGCTTGCCATGAACGGTGAGGCGGCCCGTCAGCGAGCCGCGCCGCCCGATCTTGATCATGTCGCTCATCGTCGCCGGATTGGTCGGCTCGCCGAGCAGGCAATGATCGAAACGCTCGCCGCGGGCATGCGCCCATTCCAGCAGCTTGACGGTGCCGTTCACGGCCGGCCCCTCCTCGTCGCCGGTGACGAGAAAGGCGATCGAACCCGGTGCGTCCGGGGTCTCACGCCGGACGCGCAACGCCGCGGCGATCATCGCGGCGAGGCCACCCTTCATGTCGCAGGCGCCACGCCCATGGAGCACGCCGTCGCTCACCGTCCCGCCGAAGGGGTCGCGCGTCCAGGCGCCGGCGTCTCCCACCGGCACGACGTCGGTGTGGCCTGCGATGACGAAGACGGGCCCCTCGCGGCCGATCCGGGCATAGAGATTCTCGACGTCCGGTGTGCCGGGGGCGGCAAAGACCGGCCGCTCGACCGTGAAGCCTTCGGCTGCCAGAACCTGGGCGATGAGGCTCAGCGCGCCGCCCTCCGCCGGCGTGACCGACGGGCAGCGGACGAGGGCCTGGGTCAGCGCGACGGGGTCGAGGGGATCGAAGGCGAGGGGCGAGATTGTGTCCATGCGCCCGCTTTAGCATCGGCATGGCCGGCCGCAAGCGGCTCCTCGTCGCGTACTGACGGCATCAGGCCGAGATCGACCAGCGCGAACAGCCAGGCGATCAGCGAGATCGTATCGAGGGAAGGCGCCCAGGCAATCGGCAGCAGGGGTTGGAGCTGGCCGGGCAGCACGATCGCGCAGATCAGGAGGATACCGTAGAGGCCGCTGCTGCCGCGATCGGTGGCGCGCTTCGCCGCCAGCGCGGCCCAGGGGAAGAGGGCGAAGGCCTGGGCGAAAGCGACCGCGCGCTCGGCGTCATGGCCGAAAACGGCCGGCGCGGCCTGCTGGATGCCGAACAGCGCCAGCGCGACCACGACACTGCCGAGCCAGAAGCGGCCCGGGCCAATGCGTCCATCGAAATCGGCGAGCAGGCGGAAGAGGGTCATCGATCAGGCTCCGATGACGCCGTTGTGGCACGCCCGGCCGCGACCCGGAAGGATATGGTGAATAAAAGGTTAACACGGTCGTTTGGACATCGCCCGAAAGAGCTTGAACGGGGGCGGCCGCCCCGTTAGCTCCGGCAGGGGGTGGCGGCTCTCCTCGATCGGGAGCGACCCGGCCGGGCACGAATCCGGATGACAGGGCGCGACAGCGCCGAGCGAGGGTACGAGATGACGATCCGATTCCACCGCGGCGATCTGCCGGACGGCTTCGAGGCCGGGACCAGCGTCGCCATCGACACCGAGACGCTGGGTCTCAACCCGCATCGGGATCGTCTCTGCGTCGTCCAGCTCTCGCGCGGCGACGGCAGCGCCGACGTCGTCCAGATCGTGAAGGGGGGAACCCGGCCGGAAAACCTGCTGCGGCTGCTGCAGGATCCCGCCGTCCTGAAGCTGTTCCACTATGCGCGCTTCGACATCGCGGTCCTCCGCCAGGCCTTCGGCGTCGTCACCGGCCCGGTCTACTGCACCAAGATCGCCTCGAAACTCGCCCGCACCTATACCGACCGGCACGGGCTGAAGGATCTGGTGCGGGAGCTGCTCGGGATCGAGCTTTCCAAGCAGCAGCAATCGTCGGACTGGGGGGCCGAGACGCTGAGCGAAGCTCAGCTCACCTACGCCGCCTCGGACGTGCTGCATCTGCACGCACTGCAGCAGAGGCTCGAGACCATGCTCGCCCGCGAGGGCCGGACCGATCTCGCCCGGGCCTGTTTCCAGTTCCTGCCCTTCCGGGCCGAGCTCGATCTGGCCGGGTGGCCGGAAACCGACATTTTTGCTCATACTTGACAATTTCGAAGGCATCTTGCGTCAGTCTGGCGACGGATGAACGGTGCGGGGGCGTGCGCCGTTCGACACGAAAAAGCCGTTAGCGACTGCCATTGCGCGGGGCATGACTGTGGCAATGACTTCTCATGACTGGCCGACGGCCCGCGTCGGCGTGCCGGGTGCAAGGCGTCAGGCCGCCTTCGGCGCGGCACGCCGGCACACCCGGCTCGTCCGCTTCCTGCGCCGGGCGATCCCCATCAGCGCGTCGGTGGCCGTGCTGGCCCTGATCGTGACGCCGTTCCTCAACCCGCTGAACGGGGTTGCGAGCCTGTCGCTGGGCGCGGTCGGCATCTCCGGCGGCAAGGTCAAGATGGATACGCCGCGGCTGTCGGGCTATCGCACGGACAACCGCCCTTATGAGGTGACCGCGGAAGCGGCGCTACAGGAAATCCGCAACCCGACGCAGGTCGAGCTGCAGACGCTGACCGCGCGGCTCCAGATGGAGCGCGAGGGCTGGGTCACGGTCAACGCCAAGAGCGGCCTGTTCGATACGCAGAAGGAAAAGCTGCGGCTCGTCGACGACGTCCATGTCCGGACCGAGAACGGCCACGACATCCGCATGCGGACGGCCGATGTCGACTTCAAGGGCGGCACGGTCGTGTCGAAGGAGCCGGTCAAGGTCAGTCTGGGCACCACGACGGTCGATGCGGAATCGCTCGACGTGAAGGACAATGGCGCGCTGATCGTCTTCCAGGGGCGGGTTCGCGCCTATATTCCCAATGCGCCGGCCGGCACGATCGCCGGGCCCGAGCGCGAGGGCAGCACGCCTGCGCTCGAACTGCTCCGGCCGGCGCAGGCGGCGGTTGGTGATCAGAAGAACGGGACGGGACAGTGATCATGCAGGCAGCTTCTCCGCGCTCTCGGCCCGGCTTCTCCGGCGGACGTGTCGGCGCGTTCGCGGCAGCCTTCGCGATCCTGATGCTGGCGGCGGCCCCGCAGGAGGCGGCGGCGCAGGCGCAGGCGAAGGCCCGCGGCGGTGCCGGCGCGAGCTCGCCGCTCGGCGGGCTGGGCGGCGACAGCAAGGAGCCGATCAAGATCGATGCCGACAAGCTCGACGTGCTCGACAAGGAAAACCGCGCGGTCTTCAGCGGCAACGTCGTGGCCGTTCAGGGCGAGACGACCGTGCGCTGCTCGATCATGACGGTGTTCTACGAGGGCCGCGGCGGCCAGGCCGCCGGTGCCAAGCCGGCGGCTGCGACGCCGGCCGCAGCGCCCGGCCAGGGCAATGACAGCTCGATCAAGCGCATCGAATGCAAGGGGCCGGTGACCGTCGTCTCGAAGACGCAGGCCGCCACCTCCGACCACGCCGTCTTCGACCGCGCCAACAACACCGTGGTCATGACCGGCAACGTCGCGCTCAACGACGGCCCCAACATCACCCGGGGCGAAAAGTTGACCTACAACACGGTCACGGGCATCGCCAATGTCGAGACCACCAAGGGCGGTCGTGTCCAGGGCTTCTTCGTTCCGAACGCGGCTGAGGCCAACAAGGGCGCAGCCGGCGCCAAGCCCGCCACGCCGACCAACTGACAATCCGCTGCTTCGGCGCCGCGCGCCGGGGCCTCTTGCCGCAATTTACCCAGGCCAGGCCCAGTCCTCCACCGTGACGATCACCGACATGCCGGAATCCGAGACGGCGCCCGCCCCGTCGGCGCCTCCCATCCATCGCCGCGGGTCGGGGCTCATGAGCCGCCTGTTCGGCCGCTCCGCTGCGGCCGAGTCGCCGTCGCCGGCGACGGACGCCGTTGCCATCGGCGGTCAGGGCATTCTCGCCGTCAGCGGGCTGCGCAAGAGCTATGGCGGGCGCATGGTCGTCAGCGACGCCAGCCTTTATCTCCGCCAGGGCGAGGCGGTCGGCCTGCTCGGGCCCAACGGCGCTGGCAAGACCACGATCTTCTACATGATCACCGGTCTGGTCGCCGCCGATCTCGGCACCATCTCGCTCGAAGGCAACGACATCACGCAGCTGCCGATGTATCAGCGCGCGCGGCTGGGCATCGGCTACCTGCCGCAGGAGGCCTCCATTTTCCGGGGCCTGAGCGTCGAGGACAACATTCGCGCGGTGCTCGAAGTGGTCGAGCCCGATCGCCGCGAGCGCGAGCGCCAGCTCGACCAGCTGCTCGAGGAGTTCACCATCGCGCGCCTGCGCAAGGCACCCTCGATCGCGCTGTCGGGCGGCGAGCGGCGGCGCTGCGAGATCGCCCGGGCGCTGGCCGGAAAGCCCTCCTTCATCCTGCTGGACGAGCCATTCGCCGGCATCGACCCGATCGCGGTCGGCGACATCCAGGCCCTGGTACGGCAGCTGACCGATCGCGGCATCGGCGTCCTGATCACGGATCACAACGTCCGCGAAACGCTCGGCCTGGTCGATCGCGCCTACATCATCCATTCGGGACGTGTGTTGACCGAGGGCTCTCCGGCCGAGATCATCGCCAACCCCGATGTCCGGCGCGTCTATCTGGGCGAGGATTTCCGCCTCTAGCCGCGCGGCCTCGGCCATGCGATGCCGCATTCGCAGGCCTCTTCCGGTGACCGCTCCTCCGGCTCCGATCGAACGGCCGATTTCGCACTTGCGCAATTTTGTTGCAGCGCATTAACCTCGCGGCGTCATGACGGAGCGAGGCCTTTGACGCGCGGGCGGGACAGCGCTAGGCTCCTCATCTAAAGCAAGAAGCGTGCCGTCCCCGGCCCGCGGAATGGGAAGGTGGCGAGCGCATGGCGATGATGCCGCGCATGGAGCTGCGCCAGGGTCAGTCCCTGGTGATGACGCCGCAACTGCTGCAGGCGATCAAGCTTCTGCAATTGTCGCATCTCGAACTCCAGAATTTCGTCGAGGGTGAGCTCGAGCGCAATCCGCTGCTCGAGCGCGACGACACCACCGACGGGCCCCTCCAGAGCCAATCGGCAGAAGGCTCTCACGCCGCCGACGCGGAGAGCTACGAGCGGGCGGAAAGCCTGAACAGCCAGGAGGGCATGGAAAACCGCCTCGGCACCGGCCTCGACAACGTCTTCCAGAGCGAGCAGCCGACCGTCGCCCGCCTCGAGAGCAGCGGGGCCGACAGCCTGCCGATCATCGGCGGCGCCTATGGCGGCTCCGGCGGCTCCTTCGAGGAAGGACCGGACGGGTTCGAAAGCAGCCTCGCGGCCGAGGCGTCCCTGCACGACCACCTGAGCGCCCAACTCGATCTCGCCGTCCACGACCCCGCCGAGCGGCTCATCGGCCGGCACCTGATCGATGCCGTCGACGATGCCGGCTATCTCGGCGAGCCGGTTCCCGACATCGCCGAGCGGCTCGGCGTCTCCGTCGCGCGCGTCGAAGATGTGCTGCGCATCGTCCAGGGCTTCGACCCTTCGGGGGTCGCGGCGCGCGACGTCGCCGAGTGCCTGTCGATCCAGCTGCGCGACCGCGACCGGTTCGACCCCGCGATGCAGGCCCTCGTCGCCAATCTCCACCTCGTGGCCAAGCGCGATTTCGCCGCCCTCAAGCGGCTCTGCGGCGTCGACGACGAGGACATCGCCGACATGGTCGCCGAAATCCGGCGCCTCGATCCGAAGCCGGGTCGCGGTTTCGGTGGCTCGACGGCCGAGACGGTGGTCCCGGACGTCTTCATCCGGGCCGCTCCGGACGGTTCCTGGCTGGTCGATCTCAACCCCGACACGCTGCCCCGCGTGCTGATCAACCAGACCTATCACGCCCGCGTCTCCAAGGCGGTGCGCAGCGACGAGGAGAAGGCTTTCATCGCCGAATGCCTGCAGACGGCCAACTGGCTGACGCGCTCGCTCGAACAGCGGGCCAGGACCATCCTGAAGGTCGCCAGCGAGATCGTGCGCCAGCAGGACGGCTTTTTTGCCCATGGCGTCGAGCATCTGCGCCCGCTCAACCTGAAGACCGTCGCGGATGCGATCGGGATGCACGAATCCACCGTCTCGCGCGTGACCTCGAACAAATATCTGATCTGCTCGCGTGGCGTCTTCGAGATGAAGTACTTCTTCTCCGCCGCGATCGCCGCCACCGGCTATGGCGAGGCGCATTCGGCGGAGGCTGTGCGCTTCCGCATCCGGCAGATGATCGACGACGAGGCCCCCGCCGACGTGCTCTCCGACGACGCGATCGTCGCCCGCCTGAAGGAGGGCGGCATCGACATCGCCCGCCGCACCGTCGCGAAATACCGCGAATCCCTTCGGATTCCGTCCTCCATGGAGCGTCGGCGCGAGAAGATCGCGATGGCGATGGGCAGCCGCTGACCGTGCCGTGCCACCGTCGCGACGGCTTTGGGCCATATCATTGACAGACGTGGTAGCGAGTTCTTAGCTCCCTAAGACGGTCGATGTCCTGACCGTGGCTAACAAGGGGAAGCACTCCATGAGCTTGCGAATCTCCGGCAAGAACCTCGATGTCGGCGAGGCCCTGCGGGGCCAGGCCGAGGCCCGTATCGCTGCCGCTCTCGGCAAGTATTACGAAGGTGGCTACCAGGGCCATGTGACCGTCGGCAAGGACGGGACGGCGTTCAAGACGGACGGCGTGCTGCATCTGTCGTCGGGCATCACGCTCGAGGCGTCCGGTACGGCGCACGATGCCTATGCCAGCCTCGACAAGATGGCGGAGCGCATCGAGAAGCGCCTGCGTCGCTACAAGCGACGGCTCAAGGATCGCTCGGCATCCGCCAATGGCCGTGAGCCGGGCGTGGAAATCCCCAGCTATGTGATCGCGGCTCCCGATGAGGAAATCGAGGAGTTCGAGGTCGATGGTGCCGGCGACAACCCGGTTATCGTTGCGGAATCCACCAAATCGCTGCATGTCATGACGGTAAGCGACGCCGTCGCGGAGCTCGATCTGACCGGCGCCCCGGTCGTGATGTTCCGTCATGCTGGCCATGGACGGATGAACGTCGTATACCGCCGACGCGACGGCAATATCGGCTGGATCGATCCTCCCGCGTCGCTGTCATAGGTCTGGCGGAGTTCCGCGCGGCCCCGAACCTTGACCCTGCCGCATGTTGGTTTGAGCGGCATGGGACATGCATGGACTGGCGCATGACGCTGATCGATCTCCTGAGCCCCGCAGCGGTGATTTCCCCGCTGCGGGCCAACGGCAAGAAGCAGGCTTTGCTGGAACTGGCCCAGCATGCCGCGCAGATGACCGGCCTGCCAGAGCGCGACCTGTTCGAGTCGTTGCTTCAGCGCGAGCGTCTCGGCTCGACCGGCATCGGTGAGGGCATCGCGATTCCCCATGGCCGGATGGCCGGGATCGATCGGCTCGTCGGGCTGTTCGCCAAGGCCGAAAAGCCGATCGACTTCGATGCGCTCGACGGGCAGCCCGTCGACATCGTCTTCGTTCTGATTGCACCCGAAGGTGCCGGCGCCGATCATCTGAAGGCGCTCGCCCGCGTCGCCCGCGTGCTGCGCAACCCGTCGGTCCTCGAACAGGTGCGTGCCGTTCGCGACCCCGAGGCGATCTACGCGATCCTCTCGGACTCGGCGGCGCAGGCGGCCTGAGCGCGGCGCTGCCGAGCGCGGGCATCACGCTCCCGCTGTCTTGCATTTGACCAGATCGCAACATCGGCTATTCGCTTGCGCGAGGCTCCCGCTCGCAAGCAGAGGGGAACGTCGTTGCATGCCGGAGTGCCGCCGATGGCCTATACCCATGTCGATCTCTTCCCGCTCGGACCGGACGAGACGCCCTATCGCCATCTCGGCAGCGAGGGCGTCTCCGTCGAGCGGATCGGCGACCGCGAAGTGCTGAACGTCTCCCGCGAGGCGATCCGTCGGCTCAGCGAACAGGCCTTCATCGACATCAACCATCTGCTGCGGCCGCGCCATCTCGCCCAGCTCGGCAAGATCCTAGACGATCCCGAGGCGACCTCGAACGACAAGTTCGTCGCCTACGACCTCCTGAAGAACGCCAACATCGCCGCCGGCGGCGTGCTGCCGATGTGCCAGGACACCGGCACCGCCATCATCATGGGCAAGAAGGGCCGCCTCGTCTGGACCGAGGGCGAGGACGAGCAGGCCTTGGGTGAGGGCGTCGCCGATGCCTATTTCAAGCGCAATCTGCGCTATTCCCAGGTCGCCCCGCTGTCGATGTTCGAGGAGAAGAACACGGCCACCAACCTCCCGGCGCAGATCGACATCTACGCCGAAGGCAAGGGCCATGGCGAGGACGCCTACAAGTTCCTCTTCGTCGCCAAGGGCGGCGGCTCGGCCAACAAGACCTTCCTCTTCCAGGCGACGCCCTCCCTGCTGACGAAGGAGCGCATGATCGCCTTCCTGAAGGAGAAGATCCTGACGCTCGGCACCGCCGCCTGCCCGCCCTATCACCTCGCCATCGTCATCGGCGGCACCTCGGCCGAGCAGAACCTGAAGACCGTGAAGCTCGCCTCGACGAAATATCTCGACGCGCTGCCGACGGAAGGGTCGCCGAGCGGCCACGCCTTCCGCGACCTCGCCATGGAGGAGGAGATCCACAAGCTCACGCAGTCGCTTGGGGTCGGCGCGCAGTTTGGCGGCAAATACTTCTGCCATGACGTGCGCGTCATCCGCCTGCCGCGCCATGGCGCCTCGTTGCCGATCGGGCTCGGCGTCTCCTGCTCGGCGGACCGCCAGGCCAAGGGCAAGATCACCCGGGACGGCATTTTCCTCGAGGCGCTCGAGACCGATCCGTCGAAATACCTGCCGGAGGTCGAGGACGCGTCCCTCGGTGGAGACGTGGTCAAGGTTGATCTCAACCGGCCGATGAGCGAGATTCTGGCGACCCTGACGAGGTATCCGGTCAAGACCCGCCTCTCGCTGACCGGCACGATCATCGTCGCCCGCGATTCCGCCCATGCCAAGATTCGCGAGCGGCTGGAAAGCGGGCAGGGCATGCCCGACTATCTCAAGAACCACCCGGTCTACTATGCAGGCCCCGCCAAGACGCCCGACGGCATGGCCTCGGGCTCGTTTGGGCCCACCACGGCCGGCCGGATGGATTCCTTCGTCGACCAGTTCCAGTCCTTCGGCGGCTCGATGGTGATGCTCGCCAAGGGCAACCGTTCCGCGGCGGTGCGCGAAGCCTGCAAGACCCATGGCGGCTTCTATCTCGGCTCGATCGGCGGCCCGGCCGCCCGGCTGGCACAGGACTGCATCCGCAAGGTCGAGGTGCTCGAATATCCCGAACTCGGTATGGAGGCCGTCTGGCGCATCGAGGTCGAGGACTTTCCGGCCTTCATCGTCATCGACGACAAGGGGAACGACTTCTTCAAGGAGTTGAACCTCGGATGAGGCGGCTTCTCCTCGCCGGAGCCGCTACGCTGGGCCTGCTGCCGGCGCTGCTCGCCGCAGCCGAGCCTGCTGTGGCACAGGGCCGACCCGCGACCTGCACGCGCGATCTCTTCCAGAACGAGGCCGCGCTGCGCCGGCAGCAGACGCGGCTCGCTGCCGTCGCCAATGCCGACATCGCCAGCCAGTGCCGGACCTGGCGCGAGCATCTCGGCTTCCTGCAGAACGCCCGCGCCGTCTTCGCGACCTGCCAGACCGGAGCCGAGCGCGCGCAGAACGTCGCGACGATGGATTCGGACCTGGCCGACTACCGCGCGCTGATCGCAGGCCGCTGCGGCAGGCGCTGACGAAACGGGCGAGGCGCCGTCGCGTCTCGCTGCCGACATCGATGGAGACGCCCGTGACCGACCAGCCGCAGACACCGCTCCAGATCGCCGTCATCCCTGTGACGCCGTTCCAGCAGAACTGCTCGATCCTCTGGTGCACGAAGACCATGCAGGCCGTCATCGTCGATCCCGGCGGAGACGTGGCGCTCATCCGCGGGGCCCTCAAGGAGGTCGGCGTCACGCCGGTCGCGATCTGGCTGACGCATGGCCATCTCGACCATGCCGGAGGTGCGGCGGAACTGGCCGAAGCGCTTTCGGTGCCCGTGATCGGGCCGCACGAGGCCGACAAATTCCTGCTGGACGAGTTGCCCACCGCGGGCTTGCGCTTCGACATCCGCGATATGCGCGCGGTGACGCCGTCGCGCTGGCTCGCCGAGGGCGACGAGGTCAAGGTCGGCGACGTGGCCTTCTCGGTGCTGCACGTGCCTGGCCACACGCCGGGCCACATCACCTTCTTCCAGAAGGATCTGCGCTTCCTGCTCGCCGGCGACACCGTCTTCACCGGGTCCGTCGGCCGCACCGATTTTCCCTATGGCAGCCACGAGACCCTGATCGCGGGGATCCGGGACAAGCTCCTGCCGCTCGGCGACGATGTGCAGTTCCTGCCCGGGCATGGGCCGGCGGGCACGCTCGGCGAGGAGCGGGCGAACAATCCGTTCCTCCGGGGTTGAAGGTCAGCGCTTATTCAAAGCGGCGGGCCAGGTTCCTGACTCTGCCCTGTTGAGCCTGCGGCTGCGCGGTTGTCGGCGCCTGCCGCCCGCCCGACACGTGCGCAGCGGTTTGCGGGGACGCCAGCGTCGAGGGAAGCGGTCCCCGGTTGGCGCGATTCGGCACGGGCGGCCGACGCGGAAGGTTGAGCTTCTGGCCCACCGTCATCCAGGCGCCGCCGAAGCTGTAGTACTCGACACCGTGCCAGTCGGTGCCGGGCAAGTTGCGCTGGAGCAGCTTCAGGAAGCTCTGCATGTGGACCTCCTGCGACCGGTAGTGGCCGTTCTTCTCGTGGATGCCGCGGATCCTGCCCTTCTCGACCTTGATCATGCCGGCGGCGAGGACCGGAGCGCCGCACAGGAAGCTCGAATGGTGGAAGCTGCCGCTCACATGGACGCCGACATAGAGGACATCCTGCGGGCTCAGCACGAAAGCTCCCCATCCGTCCGTCAGGCCCGCCAGCGCGTGAGAGGGCCAGTTCGAGGTATCCAGCAGCTTCTCCTCGGCGGACGAGAGGATGGCCTGCCGGGTATCTGCAGTCTGTAACTCGGGCTTCTTGACCGCATCGACGATACGCTGCTGGAGATCGGAGGTGATCTTCGACCGCATCAGCCCGCCCTGGAAGTTCACCGTGAACAGGTCTCTGAACATCAGGTCGTCGATATAGCTGACTTCCAACGTTGTCAGAGCCTGCAGGGCATTGGGGTCCAGCTGTTCGAGATACTGCCAGAAGGTGCGAGGATCGTTCGAGGCCTGCCAGTCCTGGAAGTGTCTTTTGAGTTCCTGCCCGCGCCGGTGGTGCTTGTCGAGAATCTCGAGCCAATTCTCGCCCTGCATGATCCTGACGGGCTTGCCGTCGGCACCGTGGGTGGAACCCTCCGGGATGATCTTCTTCACCGCGCCGAGCGTCGTGTCCCAGTTCTTCTTGGCGGCGAAGTGCTTCCGGACCCGCTCCAGCACTTCGATGCCGCGCAGGGCGCTCGACGCGGCCTCATGCAGATTGCGGATGTGAGGTGCCCGGAACGAGCTATGCCCCTCGAGCTTCGTCGCCTTGGCGGTCAGCCACTGGTTGCAGAGCGAGAGGATGGAGACGAGCGCCAGGGTTCGGCGCTTTCGGTTGTCTCGGGGAATCGTCGGGTAACCCGCGAGCACGATGTCGAGCTTGATCAGGTTGTCGTTGTTCCGCTTCCTGAAGATCTTCGACGTGTGCTTCTTGAACAGGTCTGCGCCACCCGGCTGCAGATAGACCATCCCCTTCGGCTCCGCCATCGTCCCCTCCCGCCTTCATCGAACCTCGATGAAGGACAGTCGCGGCGGCGGCGGAGCACGTTCAAGGCGGCGAAGATATATCGCAGGGAACAGCCAGGGCTGAAAACGTTAACGGCCATGTCCTGAAGGGTGCGCGTACATCCGGCGTCACACTTCGAGCTCATGGCCGTCTTCTACAGCGCTGGAGGACAGTGGAACGCCCTCGACATCGCCGTGATGCTCATATGGGAGAGCAATGCGGCGCTTTCAAGGGCGGCGGCCTCAGCTGTCGAGAACGCCGAGCAGAAAGTCCTGCTTGCCGATCTGGATGCCGTTCTTGCGCAGGATCGCGTAGGCGGTCGTCGCGTGGAAGTAGAAGTTCGGCACGGCGAAGCGCGTCAGATAGGCCTCGCCGCGCATCGTCATGGTCGCGTTCTGGCCGCGCGGGAAGGTGACGTCGCGCGCCACGCCGGCCTCGAAGGCGGCCTCGTCGACGCCCTCGACAAAGGCGAGCACCCTGGCGATGCGGGCCTTCAGTTCGTCGAAGCTCGTTTCGTCGTCGGGGTGCTTGGGGTTGTCGCCACCGGCGAGCCGGGCCGCCGCGTTCTTCGCGAAGTCGCAGGTGAGCTGGATCTGGCGCGAGAAGGGCAGCATGTCCGGCGCCAGCCGCGCGCTCAGCAGCACCTCGGGCTGGATCTTGCGGGCCGCCGCCTGCTCGACGGTCTTGTCGAGAATGGCGTCGAGGGCCTTGAGCGTCTGGACGAAGCCGGTCAGGGCGGCGGAGCGGGCGGTGATGGTCATGGGCGATCCTCGGAAACGAAAACGGGCCCGGAAAGGGCCCGCCGCATCGCCGATATAAGCATGCTTCCGGTGTTTGCACCGGCCGCCGAAATCAATCCTTGGCGCGCTCCACATAGGAGCCGTCTTCCGTCAGCACGACGATGCGGACACCGGGGCCGATATGCGGCGGCACCGCGGTGCGCACGCCGTTGACCAGCATCGCGGGCTTGTAGGAGGAGGAGGCGGTCTGGCCCTTGGTCACCGGCTCGGTCTCGGCGACCTCGACGGTCACGCGCTGCGGCAGCTCGATCGCCACGGCCTTGTCCTCGAACACCGAGAGCGAGACCTTCATGCCTTCCTGCAGATAGGGAGCCATGGTGCCGACCACCTCGCCATCGACATTGATCTGGTCGAAGGTCTCGGGGTTCATGAACACGTACTGCTCGCCATCCTGGTAGAGATAGGTGAAGTCGCGGTCCTCGACATAGGCGCGCTCGACCTGCTCGGTCGTCTTGTAGCGCTGCGTCATCTTCACGCCGTCGGAGATGCGGCGCATGTCGATCTGCGTCGTCGGCGTGCCCTTGCCGGGGAAGAAGCTCTCGGCCGACAGGACCGAGCAGAGATGACCGTCGAGCTCGAGCACATTGCCCTTGCGAACGGAGGATGCGATGACCTTGACCACGTGACTTGTCCTTGAGCTTGCGCCGCGCCATGGCGCCCTTGGCGAAATCCTTGCCGCGCCACTACCGCATTCGCAGGCGAAACGGAAGCTTGCCGACGTTCTTGAACCCGAGACGATGACAAACGCTCTTCCGCCGTTCTGGCGGCCCGACATCCATGCCGACCGTCGCCCGGCGCTTCTGGCGCGCGGCCGCATCAGGGCGGCGCTGCGCCGCTGGTTCGAGGCGCGCGATTTCGTCGAGGTCGAGGCCGCGATCCTGCAGGTCTCGCCCAGCAACGAGACGCATCTGCACGGCTTCGCCACGACGCTGATCGACGATGGCGGGGCCCACCATCCCTATTACCTGCACACCTCGCCCGAATTCGCCGCCAAGAAGCTGCTGGCCGCCGGCGAGCCCCGCATCTTCGATTTCGCCCGCGTCTTCCGCAACCGCGAGCGCACCGCGCTGCATCACCCCGAATTCACGATGCTGGAATGGTATCGCGCCGGCGAGGGCTACGAGACGCTGATGCAGGATGCCGGCGCTCTCATGGCCGAGGCGGCCCGCGCTTCTGGCGTGACGCGGCTGCATTGGCGCGGCGTCGAGGCGGACCCCTTCGCGCAGCCCGAACGGCTGACGCTCCAGGACGCCTTCCAGCGCCACGCCGGCATCGACCTGCTGCGTACCGTCACCGCCGACAACGACGTCGATCGCGGCGGGCTCGCCGCCGATGCGGCCGAGGCCGGCATCCGGGTCGCCGATGACGACAGCTGGTCCGACATCTTCAGCCGCATCCTCTCCGAGCGGATCGAGCCGCATCTCGGCCGGGGGCGGGCGACGATCCTGTGCGAGTACCCGATCTCGGAGGCCGCGCTCGCGCGGCCGAAGCCCGGCGATCCGCGCGTCTCCGAGCGCTTCGAGCTCTATGCCTGCGGTGTTGAACTGGCGAATGCGTTCGGCGAACTGACCGATCCGGCCGAGCAGCGCCGCCGCTTCGAGGCCGACATGGATGAGAAGGCGCGCATCTATGGTGAGCGCTATCCCATCGACGAGGATTTCCTGAGCGCGCTCGCCGTGATGCCGCAGGCGAGCGGCATCGCGCTGGGCTTCGATCGCCTCGTCATGCTCTGCACGGGCGCCCGCCGGATCGAGGATGTGCTCTGGACGCCGGTGGCGGAACCGGGCAGGGGAGCGGCATGACCCTTCACCAGCCTCCCGGCGGACAGCCGCTGCGCAGCGTTGGGGGCCTCGTCGAGGCCGGCCTCGTCGCACCCGCGCGGCGCGAGGCGCTGGAGGCCGTGGCCGCGCGCTACGCCGTCTCGGTGACGCCGGCCATGGCCGCGCTGATCGACCCGGCCGATCCTGCCGACCCGATCGCGCGCCAGTTCGTCCCGGACCCGGCCGAACTCGTCACGCTGCCGCAGGAACGCGCCGATCCGATCGGCGACGAGGCCCACTCGCCGGTCGAGGGCGTGGTGCATCGTTATCCCGACCGTGCCCTGCTCAAGCTCGTCCATGCCTGCCCGGTCTATTGCCGCTTCTGCTTCCGCCGCGAGATGGTCGGCCCCGGCGGCGATGCGTTGACGGGCGGGAAGCTCGCGGCGGCGCTGGCCTATCTCACCGATCATCCCGAGATCTGGGAGGTCATCATGACGGGCGGCGACCCGTTGATCCTCTCGGCCAGGCGGGTGCGGGAGGTGGCGCAGCGTCTGGGCGCGATCGACCATATCAAGGTGGCGCGTTGGCACACCCGTGTGCCGATGGTCGAGCCCGACCGCATCACGGCCGATTATGCCGCCGCGCTGCGGATCCCGGGCAAGGCGAGCTATGTCGCTATCCATGCCAATCACCCGCGCGAGTTCACGCCCGCTGCACGGACCGCACTGGCGCGGCTTGCGGATGCCGGCCATGTCCTGATCAGCCAGAGCGTCCTGCTGAAGGGCGTCAATGCCGACGTAGCGACCCTGTCGGCCCTGATGCGCGCCTTCGTCGAGAACCGGGTGAAGCCCTATTATCTGCACCATCCGGACTTCGCGCCCGGCACGGTGGCGTTCCGGCTCTCGCTGGAAGAGGGGCAGTCCCTCGTCAAAAGCCTGCGAGGCCATCTGTCCGGCCTGTGCCAGCCGACCTATATCCTCGACATCCCCGGCGGGGCGGGAAAGATCCCCGTCGGCCCAGCCTTCCTCTCGGCCTGCGAGACGCCCGGCGCCGAAGCATTGGCTGAAGACCGCCATGGTGAGCGGCACCTCTACCCGCCGGCTTGAAGACAACGGCCGCTCTGGTAAACTAACCCAATTGAACTAACCCGAGGGCGGTCATGGAGAAGGTCAACATCCACGACGCGAAGACGCATCTGTCGCGCCTGGTCGAACGCGCCGCGAAGGGCGAAGCCTTCATCATCGCCAAGGCGGGGAAGCCCATGGTCAAGGTCGTTCCGCTGGAGCCGGTCGAGACCAAGCCGCTCCGACGCACCGGTTTCATGGTCGGGCAAATGACGGTGCCTGATGATTTCAATGAGATGGGGCGCGAAGAGATCGAAGCCATGTTCAACGGGCGCTCGTGAAGGCGCTCCTCGACACGCACCTCCTGCTGTGGAACGCGGGTCGACCCGACCGGCTGTCGGCGGAAGCGCGACGCATTATCGACTCATCCGAGAGCGAGTTGTATTTCAGCGCGGCGAGCCTGTGGGAGATCGCTATCAAGACCAGCCTCGGCCGGAGCGATTTCTCGGTCGACGCGAGACTTCTGAGACGCGGTCTGCTCGACCGTGGTTTTGTCGAGGTGCCGGTCACGGGCGAGCATGCGGTTGCGATCGGTGATTTGCTGCCGATCCACAGGGATCCGTTCGACAGGATATTGATCGCGCAGGCGAGGGTCGAAGGGATCACCCTGTTGACGTCCGACAGCACGATAGCCCGCTACGGCGGGGCGATACAAAAGGTTTGAGGACACTCCCATGCAAGACAAACTGCCCATCGCGATCGTTTCCGATCTCGCCTGCCCCTGGTGCTTCATCGGCAAGGCGCGGCTTGAGAAGGCGCTGGACAGCCATGGCCTGACCGACCGTGTCGCCATCACCTGGCTGCCCTATGAGCTGAACCCCGACATGCCGGCCGAAGGCATGGACCGCACCGCCTATCTCGAGGCCAAGTTCGGCGCCGGAAAGCGCAAGGAGATCGAGATCCGCCTGTCGGAAGCGGCGCTCGAAAGCGGCGTCACCTTCAACTGGGCCCGCGTTACGAAAAGCGTCAACACCCGCATGGCGCATATGCTGGTCGCCGCCGCTTCGACCGTGCAGCGCGGCACCGAGATGAAGGCGGCGCTGTTCAAGGCCTATTGGCAGGACGGCCGAGACATCGGCGATCTCGACACACTCGTCGCCATTGCCGTCGAGCAGGGCTTCGACGAGCAGGCCGCGCGCGACGAACTGACCAATGAGGAGCTGCGCGAGACCGTGGTCGGGCTCGAGTCTCACGCTCAGCAGGTCGGTGTCACCGGCGTGCCCTTCTTCATCATCGACGGCAAGCTCGCGGTCTCCGGCGCGCAGACCGGCGATGTCTGGGCGCAGGTCTTCGCACAGGCCTTGGAGCAGCAGCCCGCGATGCCGCAGTCCTGAACGGCTGCAGGCGCTGTAGCCGCACTCAGCCAAGCGCGGTGACAGCGCCTGCAGCGACCGCGACGACGCTGACGAGGGCGACGAGAAGCCCGAGTTTGCCATCGCCGGCCGCTGCCGCGAGCACGGATTTGACCAGCGTGTTGACGGCGGTAGCGAGCAGGATCGCCTGAGCCGCGAGCGCGGGATCGACCGCTCCCATCGCCATGCGGGCCATCGAGATGACGATGGCGTCAACATCGGCCATCCCCGACAGGCCGGCCGTCGCCAGCACGCCGGCATCGCCGAAATACCGCTGGAGCAGGTGCGCGGCGAGCATGACCGAGGTCAGCAGGGCCGCCATCTTCAGCGCCGAGGCCATTTCGAGGGGGTTTGCGATTTTCAGCACGGGCTGCTGGGAGGTGCCTCGGCTGAACACCAGCATCAGACCGGCCCCGACCGCCAGGACGAAGCCGCCGGATAGGAGCGGCAGCAGCAATGACTGCAACAGCATCGGGTTCAGGGCGCTTGCGACGATGGCGACACGGGCCACCATGACCAGCCCCGCCGTCAGGATGCCAGCGGCGAGCAAGTTCCGGGATTCGGGATGCTGTCTTACCAACTCGGCGAGCGTCATGGTGGTGGCGGTCGAAGAGGCGAGGCCGCCGCAGACCGCCGCCATCATCACGCCGAGGCGATCGCCGAAGATGCGGATCGCGACATAGCCGCTGAACGACACTGCCGCGATCAGGATGGTCAGTAGCCAGATGATGTAGGGATTGATGGCATCCCACGGGTCGATCGTCCGGTTCGGCAATATCGGCAGCAGGAGGAATGTCATGGCGAGCAGGGTCAGACCGGAGCGGATCTCCGCCCAGCTCAGCGAGGCAACCCAGCGGTGCAATTGCTCGCGCATCGCCAGCAGCACGGCCATCGCCACGGCACCGGCGATCGCGGCACTAAGGTCGCCGACCACGGCGAGGACTCCCAGCATAAAGGTCGACATGCCGGCGACGACCGAGGTCACGCTGAAATTGCGCTCTGCCCGGGCCTCCAGCCAGTGGAACGCCGCGAAGGCGGCGCTGTAGCCAAGGAAAACCAGGCCGATCAGAGTGGTGCCTTGTTGCTGCCCGATGAGGCCGGTCACGCCGCCGAGCAGGCCGGACAGAGCGAAGGTGCGCAGACCGGCGGTCCGCAGGTGATCGTCCTCGTCGCGGCTGCGCCAGCCACGCTCGAGCCCGATCAACAAGCCGATCGCAAGGGAGACCGCGAGGCGGCTCAGAAGGGCGTTTTCGTCCACGACCATCCTCGTTGCGCCAATCCATCGGTGTGAAGCCTCGCGCCGACTATACGCCTTGGCCGGCAATACGGCAGGGGCGGGTGGCGCGTCAGTCACGCGGTCGGGATATGCGGGCCGAGCCTATGAACGACCCGGAAAGACGGAGAGCCGCCTCTCTCTTGCGTCCACAGTCGAATCATGCGCCTTCCCTCAAAACTCGGGAGCCGCTGGATGACGCATAAGATCAACGACCTGCGCGACCGCATGATCGTCGCGCTCGACGTGCCGACGATCTGGGACGCCTATCGCATCGTCTCGCAACTCGGTGACTCCGCGAGCTTCTACAAGATCGGCTATGCGCTCGCCTTCGCGGGCGGCCTGCAACTCACCCAGCAGTTGGTGGCCGAAGGCAAGAAGGTCTTTCTCGACCTGAAGCTGCACGACATCGGCAACACAGTGACCGAGGGCGTCGCCTCCCTGAGCAATCTCGGCGTCGACCTGCTCACGGTCCACGCCTATCCCCAGACCATGCGCGGCGCCGTCGAGGGGCGCGATGGGGCGGATCTGAAGCTCCTCGCGGTCACGGCTCTGACCTCCTATGACGACGGCGATCTGCGCGATGCCGGTTATGGGCTCGCGGTGCGTGACCTCGTGCGCCTGCGTGCCGAGCAGGCCCGCACCGCCGGCATCGACGGCATCGTCTGCTCGGCGGCCGAAACCGAGATCGTTCGCGACGTCATCGGCTCCGACATGCTGATCGTAACGCCGGGCATCCGGCCCGCCGGCAGCGCGGCCGGAGACCAGAAGCGCACCCTCACACCCGGCGAGGCGATCCGCGCCGGCGTGGATCATCTCGTCGTCGGGCGTCCCATCATTCGCGCAGCCGACCCGCGTGGGGCGGCGGCCGCGATCATGGACGAGATCGCGGCGGCCTCCTAAGTTCGCGCTCCAGTCGAACTCTCAGAGGATTCGGATCATGCCCAAGGGATATGTCGTGGCGCGCGCCAAGGTCTCCAATGCGACGCAATGGTCGGCCTATGCGGCGAAGGCCTCCGAGGCCATCCGCAAATATGGCGGCACGCCTCTGGTGCGCGGCGGCATGATGACCGTGGCGGAAGGCGAAGGCCGGGCGCGCAACGTCGTCATCGAGTTTGAGAGCTTCGAGGCCGCCAAGGCCTATGCGATGTCGCAGGACTATGCCGAGGCCCGCAAGCTGCGCGAGGGCGCCGGCGAGATCGACATCGTCGTGGTCGAGGGCGTCTGACATGGCCAAGGGCTACTGGATCGCGCGGCTCGACGTCGACAACGAAGAAGAATATGCGCGCTACCGCGCCCTCAACGCGGTGGCCTTCGCCAAATATGGAGCGAAATTCCTGGTCCGCGGCGGCGAGTACAAGCTCGCCCGCGGCGAGGGCCGCAAGCACAACGTCGTCCTCGAATTCAAGGACGAGGCGACGGCGCGCGCCTGCTACGCTTCTCCGGAGTATCAGGAAGCGGTGAAGCACCTGGCCCAGGTCGGCAAGGTCGATCTCGTCATCATCGGCGGCTATGACGGAGCCCAGCCGGGCGAGTAGGCCGACAGCAGCGCGGACGGCAGGCGATGGACCGACTTCGGCAGGACAGCCTCACCGCGCTGGGCGTCATCAGCGGCACCTCGATGGACGGCATCGACGTCTCGATCGTGACCAGCGATGGGCACGATGCCGTCAGTTTCGGGGCCGGAGCCTCCTACCCCTATCGCGACGGCACACGCACGGCGCTCCAGGCGCTGATCGTGCAGGCCGAGCGGGCCCTGACCGAGCCGCTCCATGAGCTCGAGGCGGAGGTCACCGCCGACCATCTCGCCGCGATCCGGCGCTTCATCGCCGAGCACGAGATCGATCCGGCCGGCATCGATCTCATCGGCCTGCACGGCCAGACCGTCTATCATCGCCCGCAACAGCGCTTCACGCGCCAGTTGATCGACGGCCCCGCCATTGCCGCGGCGCTGGGGATCGCGACCGTCGACCGCTTCCGCCATGCCGATGTCGCCGCGGGCGGGGAGGGTGCTCCCTTCGCGCCGCTCTATCACCGCGCCCTGGCGCAGGGGATGGAGCAGCCCGTGATGGTGCTGAACCTCGGTGGCGTCGGCAACGTCACCTGGATCGAGGGCGAGGAGGTCATCGCCTTCGACACCGGCCCTGCGAGTGCGCTGCTCGACGACTTCGTGCTGCGCCGGCTCGGGCGGCCCTATGATGCGGACGGGGCGCTCGCCGCCAGCGGCCACATTCATGAGGATCTCGTCGCGGCCTTCATGGACAATCCCTTCTTCGACAGGCCCGCACCGAAATCGCTCGATCGCAACGATTTCCACCGCCGGGCCCGGATCGTCGAGCCGCTGTCGGATGCCGATGGCGCGGCGACGCTGACGGCCTTCACCGTCGAGAGCCTGGTCGCCGCCTTGCGCCATGTGCCGCGCGCGCCGCTCCGCTGGCTGGTCGGGGGGGGCGGGCGGCTCAACCGTCATCTGATGCAGCGGCTGAGCACGAGGCTCGGCGTTCCCGTCGAACCGGTCGAGGCTGCAGGCTGGGATGGCGACGCGCTCGAGGCGCAGCTCTTCGCCTATCTCGCGATCCGGTCGGTGAAAGGGCTGCCGCTCAGCCTGCCGGGAACAACCGGCGTGCCCCGGCCGTTGACGGGCGGCAGACTCAACCGCGCGTGAGCGTCATGAAACCGTCGCTCGCTCCGAGATAGGGTTCGAGTGCTGCGACCGCGCGATTCGCTAAATTCGGATTCCGCCGGAAATCGCGTTGCAGGACCGCAAATTGGGCGGTTGGGCCCTGGAAATGAAGCCGGACGGATGCCGCCCGCACTGTGTGGGTGGTCCGGTGCGAAGTTTTTTCAAAAACCGTGTTGACAGGTTTGGGTGGTGGGACCTATAAACCGCCCATCGAGACGGCGCCGCCGCTGAGCGGCGCCTCTTCTGCGCTTCACTAGGACGTTGGGCCTTGTAGCCGAGAGATCGG